>Ga0326728_10000151_pt1 | contig 283912 bp, 276 predicted proteins | sample MB3enrmetagenome_FD_207602 | JGI IMG/M metagenome (GOLD analysis project Ga0326728, IMG submission 207602) | Lab enriched peat soil microbial communities from McLean, Ithaca, NY, United States - MB31MN | ecosystem: Environmental > Terrestrial > Soil > Wetlands > Peat | place: USA: New York...
GGGCGTCAACATGGAACTCCCGCTCATGGCGTTTGTGGAGGAGAAGACCGAACGCGCACGCCTCGCCAACACCGGCAGCGATATGATCTACGAGAACGTGTTTAACCCGGTGCCAAAGAAATAATCCGGATAATCCTGTTGTGTCTACGGGACCTGAAGAGAATAATTTTTCTTAATACCGGTTTGGCGGGCATTACAATGTTTTTCAAGATACAACAGGACATTTTTTAGTAAATTATCCGGATACGATAAGAGAATGAAAAGGTCAGATGGCCCTGCCGGTCATGCACTTGGTTTAACGGATGCCCTTTGTTTTTAGTTCGCATGTATCTTCCGCGACGTCCTGGCACTCATTCCGGACTGCAGGGTAACCTGGTGTATCTAATTCTCTCAAAAAACAACATATTTTATTAAAAATAAAATATTACTACACGTACCGGTATAAACCTCCCTTGTGAGAGAAATGGATTCCTATGCAGGAAAAATAGCCTATACGGATCTCACTTTAGGGAAGGTTCGTATCGAATCCACGCCAGCGGATCTCAAACGGGATTATCTTGGCGGCCGCGGTTTTGGTATCAGGTTTCTGACCGATATGGTGGATCCAAAAACCGACCCCCTTGACAGCAGAAATATCCTTGTTTTTGCTGCAGGCCCGCTCACCGGGACAGGGATTCCCCAAGGGTCGCGGTACGAGGTATCGACAATATCCCCGCTTACCGGTCTGGCCATGAGCTCAAACAGCGGCGGGGTCTTTGGCTGGAAGATGAAGAAGGCCGGTTTTGATGCCATCGTCGTAACAGGGAAAGCGGGCAAACCCGTCTACCTGTTCCTTGATAATGGGAAAGTCGATATCCGCGACGCCGCGGGGCTCTGGGGAAAGACAGTACCCGAAACAACGGATGCCCTCATAAAGGAGCTCGGTGACCAGACGGTCCGGGTTGCCTGTATCGGCCCTGCCGGTGAAAAGCTCGTTCTGTTTGCCAGTATCCTGAACGAGAAGACCCGTGCTGCCGGGAGGGGCGGCGCCGGTGCGGTCATGGGTTCCAAGAACATCAAGGCCATCGCTGCCCGGGGTAATGCAAAGATCGGGGCGGCGGATGAGAAGAAACTCGCGGAAGTCAAAGAACAGATCCGGAAAAAGATTGGGGAGAACGCAATATCCAAGGCGCTCCATTCATACGGGACCGGAGTCCTTGTCAACATCATCAACGAGAACTACATCCATCCGACCCATAACTTCCAGACCGCCCATTTCCCGACGGCTGAGAAGGTCTCGGGGGAAGAGATTGCGAAGTCGATCTTAAAGAGGCCGAAAGGGTGTTATGCCTGTACCGTCCAGTGCGGCCGGGTTCATGAGATTGACGGGGTTGAGGGGGAGGGCCCGGAGTACGAGTCTATCTGGGCCTTTGGTGCTGACTGTGGCGTCGATGACCTTGCGGCGGTAACCCATGCAAACAACCTGTGCAATGATTACGGCCTCGACACAGTATCAACAGGGACGACGATCGCGTGCCTGATGGAGATGACTGAGAAGGGATTTGTAAAAGATCCTATCCGTTTTGGGGATGCGGCCGGGATGGTTGCGATGGTGAAGAAGATCGCGCTCCGGGAAGGCATCGGTGACGAACTGGCCGGGGGCTCCTACAGGTTTGCGGCAACGTATGGCCATCCCGAGATCTCGATGGGTGCCAAGAAGCAGGAACTGCCGGCCTATGATCCCCGCGGGCTCCAAGGGCACGGGCTCGCGTATGCCACAAGCGTACGGGGCGGAGACCATGTGTATGGCTACCTTGTTGCACCGGAGGTGCTGGGTTCCCCCCAAAAACTTGACCCGTACGTAACGACAGGAAAAGCCGGCTGGGTGAAGATCTTCCAGGACCTGACTGCTGCAATCGACGCGTCGGGCATGTGCCTGTTCACCTCATTTGCCCTGGGGGCTGATGATTATGCGGAGCTCCTCGCGGTATCGACAGGAATTCCCTATAACGCTGCGGCACTCCTGAAAACCGGTGAACGCATCTGGAACCTCCAGAAGATGTATAACCTCCGGCGCGGGTTTTCAAGCAAGGATGATACCCTGCCGGACCGGTTCCTCAAAGTCCCCCTGCAGGAAGGTGCCCCGAAAGGGCAGGTCTGGCAGCGTGATGTACTTCTCAAAGAATATTATTCGCTCCGTGGCTGGGACAGCGAAGGCCGACCGACAGATGCAAAAAAGAAGGAACTGGGGCTGTCCTGATTCGCGTTCCGGATCCCGCATACCATTTTCTCCCGGTGGCCCCGACGGCCTTGTCCTCCCAGTCACATGGTATAATACCGCTGAGAAAAAAATACGTCAGGGTAAGAAGCAGGAGATTTTCATGGATATCACGGTCAAGGTGTTTGCAACCATCCGCACGGTTATGCCTGCCGAGACCCGGTGTGATGTTGCGGATGGATCGACAATTGCCGATCTCCTTGCCATATTGGGGAAAATGTATCCCGGCCTCGCACAGGAACTGTTTTCAGACAAAGGGATCCTCCGGCAGTATGTCAATATCCTGCAGAACGGGAGGAACATTGCGCACCTGCAGGGTTTGGAAACCCCTCTTCATACCGGGGATCTCATCGCCATCTTTCCCCCGGCAGCCGGGGGATAGTGTGCAGACTGCTGGTACGCTGACGGTTGAATATTGCGGGCTGGTCCCCTGTTTACGCACCCCATTCATAAGAGTTGATAATTTTTACTGATGAGCGGGCGGCAGTCTGCTTAATCCCGATCCCTGCCGGTCGAACCAGCCACCAGCCCCGACCCCCAATCGGCAGAAGAGATCGGGGAGATCATCACCGGGCTGAACCGCGGGGATGGGACCACGGTGATCATAAGCACGCACGATATGATCCAGGGACAGTGGCTTGTCCACCGGATCGGAGCCATCATGGACGGCGGCATCCCGTAGGTGGGTATGACCCGGCAGTCTTCCACCAGCCGGCAACAAGGAATATCGCCCGGTTTATCGGTGTCGATAACATGGTGCCGGGGGCTGTGACCGAGGGCCGGGACGGCGAGGCGGTTACTGACAGTGGCGGCAATCCCGTTCAAGGCTACAGCGATCCATGTTATCCCGGAACGGTGAGAAGGTTCTGCGGGTGGTTTTTTTTCTCCCCTACCGGCCGGTCACACAAAAAATGCCCCGGACCCGGCTAGGTTCAGACCCGGGAGCCGTTTCATCGGGCGGACATCGGAGCCCTCCATCTGCCCGAGTGCGAAGGCATACCGCGCCTTTATGGTCGGGGGCAGTTCGTTCTCGTCGATCGACCGGAAACCAAATTCCTCGTAAAAAGGGACGAGGCTGAGCACCGCATGCATATACAGCACGTCGTTGTGGCAGGCTTCGACCAGAGCGGCCACCGCCTTTTTCGCATAACCGCGACCCCGGTACTCCGGCGGCGTGAAGATGCCATCCACCTCGTACCCGTCAGGATGCCGCCGGCAGCGGGCAACGCTCACGAGGACTGCATCCAGAAATACCCCGAAGATCCGGTCGATATCCGGATCCCCTTTTGTCTGGTGGTAGTCCAGCCATACCCTCTCTGCGCGGGGGAATTCGTCCCGTCTCAGTTCCCGTATCAGTATGGTGCCGGTCATACTATCCTGTACGCATTCCGGGGAACGTGGATCTCGAACCGTGCCCCTTCCCCAAAACGACCGGTCTCCCGGATCGAGATCCCCGTAACCCCGAGGATCTCGCGATCGACAAAGAGGCCGAGCCCGCCATTCCCGTCGGATCCGTACTGAAAAATGGCGTCCTTCTCATCATCCGCGATCCCGGCCCCGTTGTCCTCGAAGATGAGATCGACCCCGTCATCCACGATATGGTAGGTCACCACGATATCCGTTGTGTGCTCGCCGTGCCGGGCTGCGTTGTCGATCAGATGGTAAAAGACGCTTCCGGCCAGATGGTCGGCGTAGATCTCCAGCCGCTCCGTCCAGTCCCGGAGCGAGACCACCCTCGCACCGGCCCGTGGCGCCTCCGCATGGATCGCTCCCAGGACCGGGAGCCACACGGGCGGCTTCGAGCCGAGGTCCTGGTAACTTATGGTCAGCTCGATCCGGCGCCGCAGGTGGCGCACCGCCTCATCGATCCGGCCAAAAACGCCTGCTGCCTCCGGCATGCTGCATACTTCTTTCCCGGCAGTTATGACCCCTGATAGCCCGTCGGTGGCCGAGAGCAGGTCGGTGCGCAGGATGCTGGAGAGGAGGTTGAGTTCCCGGTTTGCCCGGCGCAGCGCCTCATCGGCCCGCTTCCGGTCGGTGATATCGATGACCGTGACGATGAACCGTTCGCCCGGCACTTTCCCGGCCGAAAGGATCACGTCGACAGGGTCCCCGCTCTTTCTCTTCATGCGGAATTCATGGGAGGAGCAGAATCCTTTCGTGGTTATCTCATCGTAGAACTTCTCCAGCTTCCCCGGGCTGGCCCAGAATGGAGAGAACGACGAACCCGTGAGGTTCCGGATCCCCGTTCGGAGGATCTCCGCCGCCCGGAAATTCGCTTCATCGATGATCATATCTGATCCCTCACGGTGCAGTAAGAACGTGCCGGCCCCTGACCGGTCAAACAGACTCTTGTATTGTTTTTGCTGCTCGCTCAGGTTGAACGAAAGGTATGCGACCACCACCCCGATCACAATAAACACGCATGAGCGCTCGATCGAATCCGCCAGGACACCGGGACCATTTCCGGCAATACCGTACACCATGAGAAGATACAGCAGTCCCAGCCCAAGCGAGAATACGACCCCTTTTTTCGGGAAACGGTACGCCGCGAGGATGATAGGCAGGTAGAAGAGGTGGGGCAGGACGGTGGTGATGTGGTTGAGAAGACCCCATACATTGACCAGCAGTACGCCGATGGTCAGGAAGGCGATAAGGCCCGTCCACGTCCGGTCCTGCCGGAATGCCTGTGCAAGAGTATTTTTTATCCCCATCGTCATCCTGCTGATCGCGATATTGGATGAAATAGCTATTTAATACCGTAAGACCGGGAGAATGCGGAAAATTTTATTACCCCCGGTCCTGATCTTCCCTCCATGGATCCGGTGGTTATGTTTCACTATATAGCGATACCGGGCCGGTGGCGGATACTGCTCGGTGCCCTCATTCTCGTGCTGGTCGCCTCTCCCTCTGTTGCGGCGGCGGGGCAGATTGATCTTCACATCACCATGGTATCGAGAAACCCGGTCCTGCCGGCAGGGATACCGGTGGTCACCAATATCTCGCCGGATTCCGGCCCGGTGACCGGAGGCACCACGGTGACCATCACCGGGACGGGCCTTCATGGCGTGACTGAGGTAGACTTTGGCCCCACGCCAGCGACCCGTTTCGTGGTCCTCAACGATTTTTCCCTGACCGCGATCGCCCCTGCAGGTATTGCTGCCGGTTCTGTTGTTGATGTCTCCGCCACCACACCCGATGGTTCGTCCACGATCTCGCCGGCCGATGAATATACGTATACAGAATCCGTTCCGGTCACGATAGGCACTCCCGTCATCCCTGCCGTAGCATCAACGATTATCCCTCCGGTGATTCCAATGGCCACCCAAGCACCCCTGCCCGCGGCAGTCCCTGTCATTGCCGCCCTTACGGCCGCACTCGCCACCGGATTTAACGGACGGAAATAATCTCTGGTGATCATCCCTAATCAGCTCCCCTGCGGCGGTAAATGTTTCGTTATCACCCCACCCGTTTTCAGGTGCCATTACAGATCCCCTCGTGGCATCTTTGGATCGTTTATTTCCACCGGAAGAAGGGGAAGACCGGTTTGAAAGGATCGAACTCGCTTTCGAGTGCAGACAGCATAACGGTGCGGGAGAACGCCTTTCCCTCTTCATTTTCGTATGACAATATCGCTTTTACCTTCCCGGCCATCGCATCCAGAGGGTACACAGAGGAGGCATCGGCATCCAGTGACGGAAGGTCAAACTCTTTGTTGACGGGGACGAGCGCCACATGGATCCTGACCGCCCGTGCGTTTCCGGTGTTGGTGATGACAACCGCTTTCGCATCATCCCTGAGATGTGCCACGACATACGGAAGAAATGCGCTGTCCTGCATGATCCAGAGGGACATGCCAAGGGTGATGAGGATCACCAGCGCAATACCGCCGAGATATATGTTGACAAAAAGACAGATGACCGTGATGAGCGCTCCCGTGATGAGAAGGAGTATCGTACCCGTTTGTTCCATAGATGCAGTTCTTCTCCTGCGCTCTTCTCTTTAACGATCCGGTCGTGCGGTCCTGTTCTTTTTGCCGGTGAACTTCGGTTGCCGGCATCAAGGCAGCTCGTGCCGGGGTATGCCGGGAGTATACCTGCACGCACACCAGGGACAGCGGATGAAGAAGGTGATTCAGCCGTATCCCGGCGGTACATGGTGGAGCTTCCGGAGCCGGTCGACCAGATCGCGGGTTTTTTTGCCGGGCGCCGGCATGTCCCGTTCTTCCCGCCTGCCGGCGATCGCAGAGAAGATATGCCGGATCGCTTCCGGTTGTGACGGGCCGTACCCGCCCTCCAGCACCAGCGTGAGAGGCAGGGAGGTGGCATCAAGGACGAGGCCCGTGAGGTATCCCATATCCGACGGCAGCATCATCATGCCGCCAACCGGGTCATCTGAGAGGAGATCCTGCCCGGCCGAGACGATCACCAGATCCGGCCGGAACCGCCCGAGGACCGGCAGGAAGACCCCCAGAAATACGTGGGTATAGTCGCCGATAACTGACCCCCGGGGGAGCGGTGCATTCACCGTGTATCCCGTGCCGGCACCGGTGCCCGTTTCACCGGGCAGCCCGGTGTGCGGGAATATATCATCCTGGTGGACCGAGCAGTAGAGGACGCGATCATCTGTGTAAAAAATATCCTGCGTCCCGTTCCCGTGGTGGACGTCCCAGTCGACGATCGCGACCCGGTCGACCGCGTCAAGCGCCTTTGCGGCCGCAATCGCGGCGTTGTTCAGGAGGCAGAATCCCATCGCCCACGCGGCAGCCGCATGGTGGCCCGGGGGACGGACGAGGGCAAAACAGCTCTCGCCGGCAAGGGTGCGTTCCATCGCCGCGATCGCGGATCCTGCAGCAAAGGTCGCCACCTCATATGAACGGGGGTTGATGTAGGTATTCCGGTCGATGAAACCGGGGACATACGTGTTCTCCTGAAGGTACCCTCCGGCGTACGGTGAGTCAGTGATACCGGTATACGCCATGTGCTGCCGGCACTGTCCCCTGAGCCACGACAGGTATCCTGTCTGGTGGACGCGTTCGATATCCTCCCGGGCGGCCGGGACCGGCGCGATCACGGGGATATCCTCCGGCAGGTCCCTGACGATCGCGAGCAGGCGGTCGTGGTTTTCGACGTGGCCTTCCCGGTTGTGCTGTTCAAAGACCGGGCCGGTGATCGCAGAACACTTCATCAATCTTCTCAGGGACAGGAAACGGTATATACCCTTTTTTGGTGCCGGACATACCTGCAGGCCTTATCGCAGGAAAGGGAAGATAATTTCCTTACGAACAATAATAAGCGGACCAGATTGATTTTTCTCCGCGCGTTTGCGGGATTATAAAAAAAGGAGCCCGGTTACCGCTGTTTTTTTCGGTGACTGCAAAATCGTTCCGGAACGAAACGTTTGGAATACTGTACAAAAATTATTGTAAATTTTTCATTTCAAGGCATTAAACCGGTCTGATTGGCAAACATTTCGAAAATTATTAATAACGTCACAAAAGAGTCTACAGTGTCCTATACAGAACTGATTTAATATGTTGCTGGTATAGGTTGACATTTTCAGAGGTGTGTAATCAAATGGTGTTTCATCCTCCGGTAGCAATTGTTGCAAAGGCCGGCGATGCCGGCAAGTACAAGGTGGGTCTGCCCGTCTGGAATATGCTTCTCCGCGGGTTTTTGGCAGGCGCGTATATCGCCATGGGTGGGGCCCTCGCAACGGTCTGCAGTACGGGAGTTATGGCGACCGATGCCACGCTCCGGTACGGCGCCGCCAGTGCCGGTTTTGCCCAGCTGATCCTGGGAGCGACTTTCCCGGTTGGGCTTATCATCATCGTCCTCACGGGCGCCGAGCTCTTCACCGGTGATGCGATGCTCGCCCCGGTCGCCGCGTTCGTCCACAAGGTGAGCTGGGCGCAGGTCATCAACCTGTGGATCTGGGTGTACATCGGGAACCTCATCGGGTCTGTTGTATGGGCATACATCATGGCGTACGGCCCGTTCGTCTCGTTCGACGCCCACGGTGCGGCAACAGTCACCGCCTTTGGCTCCCGGGCGATTGCGATCGCGGCTGCAAAGACCAGCTATGTGGGTATGATGGGTATGTGGTCCGCGTTCCTGAAAGGGATCGCCTGTAACTGGCTCGTCAACCTCGCCATCCTGCTCGGGATCTGTGCGGATGACCTTGTCGGCAAGTTCTTCGGGGTCTGGTTCCCGATCATGGCCTTCGTCTCCAGCGGGTTCGAGCACAGTGTAGCCAACATGTACTTCATCCCTGCCGGTATCTTCACCCAAGGCTTTATCACGGATTCGACAAAACTCGTCGCCTCCGTGAACTGGGTTTCGATGTGGACCGCAAATCTCATTCCGGTCACGATCGGGAATATCGTCGGAGGGATGTTCTTCGTCGGTGTCCTCTACTGGGTCGCGTTCCGCAAAGAGATCGCAGCACTGAAGTAGGTTAACGGCAAACAGTCTTTCCGATGAAAATCGGAAATATCGAGGTGAAGATCACAATCGTCGCGATTGCGGTCTTTGTGGTCTTCACCATCTTTTTACTTGTCGCAGCATTTTTCAGTCCGTCCGTGCGCTCGCAGCTCGTCTGGATGATACCGGGGCTTTTCCTGCTCCTCGTCATTCCTGTTGCCCTTAATTACATGAGCCGCCGCGAGTACGCGGACATGGCACCCGTGTACGCGGCGCAGGCAAAGAGCGTCCGGATCAAGCTGCTCAACGAGAACATGATCGGCAAGCCGGTCCGTGTCGAGGGCGTGGTGGAAGAGGTGCGGTTCCGGTTCCTGAACCGTCCCCAGTTCGTCGTCGCCGACCGGTCGGGCGAGATCGGCGTGAAGATGTTCACGAGCCCGGAGGACGACGTGAAGAAGGGCGACATTGTCGAGGTTCTCGGCATGGTGATCCGCCGCTATATCGTGACCGGCGACCCGGTGATCAACTGCGTCTCGATCCGGAAATTCGCAAAGGAACCGGAACCCGGAAAGAAACGCTGACTGCCGGCCGGTGGTTCATAACATCCCGCAACGCCCATGATCCTTCCTGACACTCCTGACAACGACCGGCACATGCCGGCAGCATACCTTGACCTCGCGGTGCCGGTGCTCTCGTTTGGGGGGGCCGCCCTCGCGATCCTTGCACAGATGACCGGTGCGGTCGCCGATCTCCGGTTCACGGCACTCGGGTGCGTCCTTGCCTCGTTTGTGCTCGCGTACCTCGCGTGGTTCCGGCCAAAAAAAGATATCGTCGCACTTACAACCCCGATCTACGCGCTCATCTTCTTTGCCGTGCCGCTGGACGATGCCGTCGCGACGATCATCCTCGAGCTGCTGTACGCGGCGAGCCTGACGGTGCTCCTCGTGCGGCTGAAGTACCGGTTCGGCACTCCCCGCACCGGGGCCCGGGTCTGGGATGAACTAACAGGTCCGCTTGCTGCCTACACCGGGAACACCCGGGACGCCCTGAACGGGACGAGCACCGAGGTCGCGCATTATGCGGCCGTTGTCTTTCTCCGGTTCGCCCGGGGAGAGTATGCCCACGTGGTACAGGTCGCCGGTGCTGCGACCGCGGAACTCAAAAGCGCCGGCGGGGCGGCAGTCCTTGGACAGGCATTCTCGATCGCACAGGAACAGGCGGCGTGTCTTGAGTACTCGCAGCCCCGCCCGGACTCCTTCCTGCAGTTTTCCCCGGAGGACAGCGGCCTTCTCGCAAAATCTCCGTCGGGGGGCCGTTCGGACGACGCGGCATACGACCTCGCGCTCGAAAATGCCCTGCTCTTCCTCTTTGCCACGGCATGGACCGCGTCGGAACGGGACCGCCCGCAGCTCCTCGCCGCACAGGACTTTGCACTCCGGCTGCTGGCGCCGTGATCGTCCGCAAAAAAAGCCGTTTTCTCTTTCTTTCCGGTTTTCCTGGCAGACCCTGAGCAGATAAAATCCTGCCCGACCTGCGCTCCCCGTTGACATCGCAGACCCGTATTTGTGAAAATATTGGAAAGGAATGCGTGAATTTAAGATTTCTCGACTCCTGAATGTTCTTATATGGCTGAAGAACCGTCTTCCGGCACGCGGGTACCGGCCGATAGGGCAACCAACCCCAGGATCATGGTTATTACCTTCGTCATTCTCACGTTCCTGTTCTCATCGGTATTCTGGTACCTGACATCGCAGACACCGCTTACCACCCAGAACCGTACCCTGCTGCTGATATATACCGTTGGTGCCATGTGGGGCCCGGCGCTCGCAGCAGTGGTGACCCGGTTGCTGTTCCAGCACAATCTTCGCGGCTTTGCAACCGGCATGGGAAAACCGGTCTGGCTGGCCATCGCGATCCTGCTCCCGGTCACGGTCGGGTTTCTGATGTTCGGCTCCGCATGGCTCTCTGGTATTGCTCCTTTTAATACCGGAAAGGCAGCCACCGTCATCCCGGCAGTATTCGTTCCCGTTTTTCTGTACGGGATAGCCTTTAACCTGTTTGCCGCTGCGGGAGAGGAGTTTGGCTGGCGGGGTTTTCTTGTCCCCGAACTGGCCCGGTTCGAGAATTTCACGACCTTAGCCCTTGTCTCTGCTGCGATCTGGACCGTGTGGCATTTCCCGGAGATACTCTTCGGCACGTATCACGGCAGCGGCCCGATCTGGTACTCGCTTGCCGTCTTCATCCCTTCGGTCATGGGAGCCGGGCTTATCCTCGCATGGCTGCGCCTGATGTCCGGGAGTGTATGGGTGGCGGTACTGTTCCACGGGTTCTGGAACTATTTCATCCAGCAGTTTTACCCTGCCCTGACCGTGACCACACCTGCGGGAACCATGATGCTGGGGGAATTCGGGTGGTTCGTGGCGGTGGTCTATGTCCTGCTGGCACTCCTGTTCTGGCACTTCCGGGACCGGTTGCCGGCGCTACCGGTTCACGGATGACCGATCACCATCTTTTTTCATATACTGCAGCACGGCCCGGTTCAATTCTTCTTCTTCGCCGGCTTTTCTGTCAGTGCCTTCCGGATAAAGTCCTCTTTTTGGGTAAAGTACAGGCTGTCGTGGCCGGCCCAGCGTTCGCACCCCCGGATAACGACTGCCGGTACCCCGTTGTTGCTCTCGCCCATAACAAAGTTCGCGATCCCGGCGAGCTCGTCCACGACCGCCTCCTCGGTGATCTTCAGCACGTGACCGAAGAGATCCTTGTCGCCCCGGAAATCCCGGATAGCCACCATCCCGCTCCACCCGATCGCGTTGCCGGTCTGGCCCCGGCGGAACGCCCGCCCGCAGGTGTCCGTGATGATGACGCCAATATCCTTACCGGTGATCTTCTTCAGCGCGGCCCGGACCTCATCGGCCGCCTTCATCGGGTCGGGGGGCAGCAGGATCACCATGCCGTCCTCGATGTTGCTCTGGTCGACCCCGGCCCGGACACCGATATGCCCGCCGCCCACTTCGGAGAGGATGAACGGGTATTCGAGGATCACGTCCTCTGACGCATCGAGGATCGACTGGAGGAACCGCGGGTCTTCCCCGGTCATCTTGCTGATCCTTTCCGCCCGGGCCGTTGGCGTGATATCATCGAGCTGCCGGGTGTACCCTTTCGATTTCGAATAGACCGATGAGGCAATAGAGACAATGTCTCCTTCCTCAAGCGCAATCCGGTCCGCGATAAGCGCCGGGAGATCGTCTCCCGCGTGGATCAGCGGGAGGCCTTTCACCGGCATGACGGTAATTTTCATATCCACCGGTTATCTCCGCCTGAACATAAGAATGTCTTTTTTGCGTGATGAGATTGCCGGCATTCTCATGCAGTTTTTAAGCTCCTGCCGGAAACGCAGGCGCAGGTCCCCAAATAAGTGTTATGAAAATCCCGGCGAGAGGCCGTCGCGGATACCGGTCTTCTTTCCGGCATTGAGCCGCGCAATATAGTCCTCGAATTTGTGGATCCGGGTGCTGACCGGGAAGGGAATGCCGATCGTGGAGATGATCGCCTCGCCCCGGTCGAGGGTCTGGATCTCCACCTCCATCTTCGAGAGGTCCTGCTTGGCGCTGCCCATGATGATCTCCCGGTCGCCCCGGTCGCCGAGCCCCATCACGACAAACGTGTTGACCTGTGCCAGCACCTTGGGGTCGACGTTCTTGGGCTGCTGGGTGACGACGCAGAGGCCGACGCCAAACTTCCGGCCCTCCATCGCGCACTCGCGGAAGACCTGCGTGGACGAGCCGCCGCTCGCGAGCACCCGTTGTGCCTCCTCGATCGTGATCAGGACCTGATGGGCGGACTCCTGCTTCTCGTCAATACCGTAGCCACGTGCTTCTTTCCGGTGCCGCTCCATGATCATCCGGGTGATGACCGAGAGGACGAAGAGCTCGCTCCGCTCTCCCATGTCCGGGATGTCGATCAGGACGACCCGGTTGTCGTGGAGATTTTTTATGATCTCGGGGACCGACGATCCCTGCGGCCGGAAGAACGTCGCATTCCCCTTGACGAGGTTCTCGATCTGCCGCTTGATCACCCGTACCGGGCCGCCCATCGAGTTCCGGATCTGCCACGCGAGGCTGCCCTCCCGGATTTCCGCCGCAGCCGGGTCCTTGATGGGAAATATCTCCGGGTCGACCGTCTCAAAGAACCCGATCACCTCTCTCCCCCCGGTCCGGGATAATGCCTCCACGATATCGTACTGGGGGGCGGAGAGGTCGTGAAGGATCGCGAGGTCACCGATCCGGAAATCATCGTATTCGAGATACAGCCGGTTCATCGCGTACTTCTTCCGGTCCGCTTCGTTCCGGATGGTGAAGATCGCAAGGCCGTCCCTGCCTCCCGTGTAGTGGACGAGGCCTTTGGTGGGTTCCCCGGTCGATGACTTCCCGCCGCTCACGTACTCGCCATGCGGGTCGACGATCAAAAGGCCGAACTTCTTTTCCTGCATGCACGAGGCGCAGAAGGTCTTCATGAAGTTGGACTTGCCCATGCCGGTGGTCGCGAAGACGCCCATGTGCTGGGGGAGGACGCGGGCAGGGATCCGGACGGCAACGTCTTTGATCACATCCTGCCCGCTCCGCATGTACCCGACCTCGATCTCGCCCATCTGTTCGGTCAGGAACCGGAAGTCTTTTGCGCTTGGCTCTCCGACCCGGGAAAATTTCGACGGGATCGTGCGCGGCTTGTGGAACTTCCCGTCCCGGTCCACGAACCCCAGCGGGACCGCGTCCACCGTGATGAAGACATCCTCCCCGAGTCCGTAGAACTGCTCGGCATAGGCCCGCGTGTCCCACCTTGGGTCGGCAAAGTTGCTGTCGTGGGAGAGGTCGGTGACCTTGGCAAAGAAGGTCGCCTGTTTGACCGGGTCGGTGATCTTTTTGATGTCTCCGATGTACAGGGTCTCGTCGTGGGGGGCAATGAACCGGTACGAGAGGACGCTCCTGCCTATCAGCCGGAACTTCGCGGGGTCGGCCGTGTCAGTATCGCGCAAATTCATCATGGTAATCTCCGAACAGGATCTCATAGGTCTGCCGATCGATGCCGCTTCCGGCGATGCTCCCCAGCAGGTCACTCTTCACCTGCCCGATCACGTCTTCCGTAAGCGCGACAGTGCGGTGGGCGTCGAAGAGCGGGTACGGGTAGCCCGGGAGCCGGCCGTCACCGGAACAGGCAGCAAGCCGGTCCATCACCTGCCGTGCCTGTTCATCCCCGGTATTCCGGGGCAGTTCGATCTTGAGGGGGCTCTTAGCACGCGGGTGGAGGCAGGCGACGTACGTCTCCCCGTGCTGCCACTGCGGGAACTGGGCATGGTCGAGAATGGCCGGATCAATTTTGATCCACCACGGGGCGATGATCCCCAAGGATTTCGCCAGTCCGGAGAGCGCCGGCAGGAGCGGGTGACTGCCGCCCCATGTCGCGGTGGTACGCTTGGAGATGCCCGCAAGACCGATCTCCTTCTCGCGGCAGAGAAGTCCTATCCGGGTGAGGACCGGGTCGTGGCTCGCGTGCGAGACCCGCAGGGGACCGTCCCGGAGGAGCAGGGCGCTGCATGAGAGCTCCCGCGCCATCGTCTCCGTCACCCAGAATTCCAGCGTGTCCCGGAGGATGCCGGCGGCTTTTGACCGGTCGTCGTTGGAGAGACCAGTGCCGGGCGGGCAGCCGAAACAGTTTGCGTAGATGACAGGAAAATCCTGGTTCTCTGCTTCCGGCCCGATCAGGGCAAACGTCAGCGGGGTGAGCGACCGCCGGCCCCGTTCCATCTCCGCAAAGGTGGCCTGTGCTGCCCGGACGAGCACGAGCGCCATGCTGCCGGATTCGAGAAGGACTGCGTTGCTCCCGTCCACGGCACAGACCTCGCCGCAGCGTGCGGGGGCGCACGGGATGAACTCCTCTTTTTTGATCCCGCTGTGCTCCCGGAACTTCTCCACAAGGTTTGCCGGGACCGTGGCCCGGATCCGGCCGGCGGCCTCGCTCACCGCGCCGTGGTACTCGGGGTCGTGCGCCATCACGCCGCCTCCCTGACGCGGCTCGACTGGTCCGTGCCCATCTCGACCATGAGCGTATTCGCAAATTCGCCCTGTATCTCCGCGATATGGGAGATCAGGATGATCTGGGGGAAGCGTGACTCCTGCGAGCGGAGGGCGGTAAGAAGGTTGGCGCGCCGCTCCTCGTCCTGGCTCCCGAAGATCTCGTCAAATATCAAAACTGTGCTCTCGTGGACACCATGCAGTTCGGCAAGGTACCGCGAGAGGGCGATCCGGAGGGCGACCGCGATGTCATCCTGCTCCCCGCCGCTGAACCGGTCGATCGCGTAATCGTCATCGATGTCCCGGACGAGGAGGTTGAAGTCCTCGTCCAGCAGCACCTGCTCGTACCGCCCGCTCGTGATCTCGCCGATGATCCGGCTGACCTCCCCCTCAAGCCGGCTCCGGACGACCTGCATCAGGTAGATGACGTAGTCGGCGATGATGGAACGGGTGAGCTTCAGGAGCTCGATCTCTTCCTGCAGGGCGCTCACGGTATTCCGGAGCGCGGCGATCTCTTTCTCTGCCTGCCGGTACGCCGCGATCTTCTCCTCCGCAAACGCCTTGTCTTTTCGGGCATTCGCGATCACAATCTCCTCGTTCCGGAGCTGTGCATCAGTCTCTTTTAAGGCAGCCTCGACTCTCGCCTCCTCATCAGGATCGAACACGGATGCCGCGATCTCCTGCTCCAGCTTTGCAAGGTCATCCTTCCGCTTCCCGATGCGTGCGGCAAGCTCGGCGAGCTGCTGCCTCCTGGTTGCAGCCTGCCCGATCTTCTTCCCGAGTTCGATGAACCGGGCCTGCACTTTCTGTGCAGCTGCGGCTTCCTGCCCGGCGGCCTGGTACGCGGCGTCATCGTACGCGAGCCTGGTTAACGCATCAGCGAGGATCTGCGCTTCCCGTGCCGTTCTCTCCTGCTTCTGCCGGAGTTCTGCGAGCTCGGCCTCGTACCCGGCCCGGAGCCGGAGCCTGCCGGCAAGGGTGCGGACGGTGTCAAGGGTTGGTCTGAGGGACTCGATCCGGACCTGTTCTTTTTTAAGCTGCTCCTGCTTTTCGAGGTCGGCGACCGCCTTGTCCGCGATCTCCTGCAGCCGTGCCGAGAACTCCGCATCGAGGCTCCCGAAGTGGGCGCCGAGCTTCTGCCGGCAGAGCGGGCAGATGCCGTCTGCGCCGGCGGAACGGATCTTCTCCAGGTCGGCAGCGAGTTTCTCCCGCTCCGCCCGGTACCCGTCCTGCCGGGCGGCGATCGTGCCGATCCGCTGCATCATCTCCGCGAGCCGGTAACTGAATGCGCTTTCAAGCCGGTCGTCAGGAATTTCCGGTCCGGCTCCAAGGCCTGACCTGAGCGTGCCGGCCAGCCGGGCGATCTCTGCCCGGTCATGGTCGAGCCCGGCGATGAGCGCCTGCTGTTTCTCTGCCCGTGAGGCAAGGTCTGTGATCTCCCGGTTGACAAACCGGAGTTCCCCGGAGAGACGGGCGTGCTCGGCCTTATGTTGCTGGAGACGGTCGAGGCGGCCCCTCACCTCTTCGTACGATCCGGCGGCCTTCTCGATCCGGTGGTACTCGGCCTCCTCCTCCGCGATGAGGGCAAGCGCGGCATCGAGCGTTGTTGCCTGTGCGGTATCCGTTCCGAGTTCCTGCCGGATCGCCTCCTGCTGCTGCTGGAGCCGGGCGAAGTTCGTCTTCCGGTCGGCAAGGACCCGCTGCTGACGTTCGATCTCTGTCCGCTGGTTCCGGAGGAGGGCTTTTCTCTCCGTATGCTCCCCGATGACGGCCGTACTGGTGGCAACCGAACCCTGCAGTGCCGCCAGTTCCTCCGGGCTCTGCCTCCCGGTCATCGCATTGAGTTCGCCTTCGAGCCCCCGGAGTTCGCCGGTCTTTGTCTCGGCACGCTCCCGGAGGATCTCCTGGCTGTTCCTGTTCAGGTAATCGATCCCGAGCGCCCGCAGGAACCATTCCTTCCGTTTCCCGGGCGTGTTTTCGAGCAGGGTGAGGAGGTCTTTCTGGGCGGCGTAGATGGTGTTCCGGAAGTCGACGGGGCCCATGCCGAGCGTCCGTTTCACTTCGGCCTCGACATCGCTGACCCCTTTTGCCCGCTCTTTTCCCTTATGGTAGAACGAGGCATCGTGCTGGACGGTCTTTCCCTTTTTGAACGTGCGATGGACCTGGTAGCTCTCGCCGCCGATCCGGAAGTCGAGCCGGACCTCGCATTTCTCCTTTTTGGATGCAAACGAGGAGACGATGTAATCCCCGGAGATGCCGGTCGCCTGAACGCCGTACAGCGCAAAGAAGACCGCCTCGACGATGCTCGATTTGCCCGTGCCGTTGTTGCCGAGGATGCCGGTGATGCCGTCCCGGAACCGGATCTCTTCGTTTCTGAACCGCTTGAAATTTCTGAGCACGAGCCGGTCGATGATCATTCTGCCTCCTCCCGGTGCTGCTCCATCGCGGTTGTCAGGACCTCATGACCACATCTTCCGACAAACTCCTTCTGCTTCGCGGAGATCTGTTGCTTTGCGAGAAACGCGGAGAACTCCTGCAGGTAGTCGATCATCCGGATGTCCTGCTGGAGTGGGACGGGCCGGTCCTCTTCTTCCGACCGTATCCGGATCTTCAGGTCGAGGAGGTGTTCGCGGATGCCGGCAAGGTCTTTGGTGTCGATCCCCCTGCCGTGCTCCCGCGAGAGCCCGTCGAGCGTCACCTGCGCCATCGCGTACTCCGGCACGTTCTTTTTTGTCACCCGGGCGATGATCTCTTCTGTGATATCGCCGGGATGCACTCTCTGGCATTTGATCGTGCCGAGATCGATCATCCAGGTCTTCGGGAGGTCGAGGTGCTTGACCGTGTGCCGGCCCGGGTCCACGACAAGGCCGCCCTTCTCATCCGCGATCTCGCCGTACGTGAGGTACTCAGTGGAGCCCGCGTACCACGCGTTGTCCGTGATCTGCGACTGGTTGTGGTAGTGGCCGAGCGCGATGTAATCGAACCGGTCCGAGAGGATCGTATTGTCCAGCTCGTGCTCCATCACCGTCGCGAGCCGCTTGTCCCGGATCGCGGTGGCGAGCCCGTGGGTCACGAGCACGTTGCAGTGCCCTCCGGAAAGCTCGATCTCATCGTAGGCCGTCCGGTAGTCCTCCGGCCGGAGCATATTGGGGATCAGGTGGAAGACCGTATCCCCGATCTCCACGTGCTCGTACCGGAATTGGTAAGCAGCCGTGACCGCGGACGGGTGGTATTTCAGCACTTCGTACGGCGAGGCCGTGTACCGGGTCTTGACCATGCTGTGGTTCCCCGCGATCACCACGAGCGGGATCTCCGCCGCGTGCAGCCGTTCGAGGGCTTCGAGCACGGTGGTATAGGCACGGGTCTTGGGCTTCACGGTATCGAAGAGGTCGCCCGCGTGGACGAGGACGCCGGGTTTTTGTTTTATGATGACATCAATCGCTGACAGGAAGTTGTCGTAGATCTGCTTCTCCCGGAGGTTCATGCCGCTCTCCGGGTCGAGGCGGGAAAACGCGGCGAGGCCGAGATGGGTGTCAGCGATGTGGACGAGTTTCATTTTACTTGATTTTTACTTTGGATTGTAATGGGATATAAGGAGGTGGGGGAAATGAGATCATATGTTTGGAAATATAAACAAAAGCTGTAATATTGATGAGGATTTATAGAATGACATTATGAGTGCTCGTACTAGTATGCTAATAAAGAAAATACGGTGCTCCGATCAATCTCCAAAGAGTATTGGTCATCTTCTTAAAGAATATGAGTATTCAAGAGATGCCGGTGAAGGTTTTAAAATATATGAGTTAAATGATTCAGAAATCATTGCAAGTTACATTTATTCACAACCTTCTTTTGTAAATAAATTTGATGAAAATTCCCTTGAATACAAAAGAGAGCTTTTTCCGGGCACGGTTTATGCAGATTCCCGTTAAACCGGGCTCAACCCGGGGTTTTCGAAAAACAAAGGGGCCGGTTTTCGGAGAAAAGGGGCCGGTCCTGGGATCCCGACCCCCCGGAAAGGTCAATCCGGCCACTATTTGGTCCCGGATTCCCCGGGAAGCGATATTGGGGTATTTACCCCACAGTCATGGTGATATCCATGGTGATATCACCGGACCCCCCGAAAAAAGAAGTCATCCCTCAATCGGAAATGTATGAAAACAACGTGCAGGTCCAGGGTCAGGTATTCCTGAACACCAGTTTCCCTTCTTTCTCGTCAACCACGATCTCCTTGTCTTTATGCACGGTTCCTTCCAGGATCATCTTTGACAATTCATTCAGCAGGTTTTTCTGGATCACCCGTTTGATCGGCCGTGCACCGAATTGCGGGTCAAAGCCCCGGGTGGCGATAAACTGGATGGCTTTCTTTGTTGCCGTGAGCCGGATATCGTTCTTCCCGAGCATTTTCCGGATGACCCCCAGCTGGAGCTCGACAACCGTCTGGATCTCATCCTTCGTGAGCGGTTTGAACATGATGATCTCATCGATCCGGTTGAGGAATTCGGGACGGATGGTCTTCCTGAGCAGGTCGAACACCTGTTCGCGGGTGCGTTCGAATACCTCGTCCCGGTTTTTGTCGGTGACATGCTCCAGGTTTTCCTGGATGATGTGCGACCCGATGTTCGATGTCATGATGATAATGGTATTCTTGAAATCCACCGTCCGGCCCTTGTTGTCTGTCAGGCGGCCGTCGTCAAGAACCTGCAGCAGGATGTTGAACACATCCGGGTGGGCTTTTTCGATCTCGTCCAGCAATACCACGGAATAGGGCTTTCTCCGGACCGCTTCTGTCAGCTGCCCGCTCTCTTCATATCCCACATAGCCCGGAGGCGCTCCGATCATCCTCGAAACGGTATGCCGTTCCTGGTATTCCGACATATCGATCCGCACCATGCTGTTCTCGTTGTTGAACAGGAATTCTGCCAGGGCTTTTGCCAGTTCAGTCTTTCCTACACCCGTCGTCCCGAGGAAGATGAAAGAACCGATCGGGCGTTTCGGGTCCTGCAGCCCGGCACGATTCCGGCGGATTGCATCGGAAACTGCCGCGATGGCTTCATCCTGGCCTACGACACGCTTGTGGAGTTCGGCCTCGAGGTTCAGCAGTTTTTCTTTTTCACTCTGCAGCATCCTGCTCACGGGAATCCCGGTCCAGCGCGAAACCACCTGGGCAATCTGCTCTGCATCCACCTCCTCGTTCACCATCGCAGAATCCTTCTGCACCACGGTCAGTTTTTCCTTCAGGCCCTCCATGATCTTTTCAATCGCCGGGATACGACCGTAGCGGATCTCTGCCACCTTCCCGAGGTCGCCGCTGCGGTTGGCGCTTTCGGCCTCGAATTTCAGGTCCTCGATCTCAGTTTTACGCGACTGGATCTGTTCGACAAGATCCTTCTCCGACTGCCACTTTGCCTCCAGCCGGTTTCGTTCCTCGGTCAGGTTCCCGATCTCTTCATTCAGGGTCTTCAGCTTTTCCTGGTCCTTCTCGCGTTTGATGGCCTCCCGTTCAATTTCCAGCTGGCGGATCCGGCGTTCAATCGTTTCCAGTTCTTCCGGTTTCGAGTTGATCTCGAGGCGGAGTTTTGATGCAGCCTCGTCGATCAGGTCGATAGCCTTGTCGGGAAGAAAACGGTCGGAGATATATCGCTCTGAAAGTTCAACGGCGGCAATGATAGCCTCGTCCTTGATTCTTACATGGTGATGGGTTTCGTATTTCTCTTTAATCCCGCGAAGGATTGAAATGGCATCCAGCGTATCCGGCTCATTGACCATCACCGGCTGGAAACGCCGCTCGAGCGCTTTGTCTTTTTCAAAATATTTCTGGTATTCTTTTAAGGTCGTTGCGCCGATGACATGCAATTCTCCCCGTGAAAGCGAGGGTTTCAGGATATTGGCCGCGTCCATCGCACCCTCGCCGGCGCCGGCCCCGACCAGGGTGTGAATCTCGTCGATGAAAAGGATGATCTCCCCTTCGGCGGATATCACTTCCTTGATCACGCTTTTCAGTCTTTCTTCAAATTCTCCCTTGAACTTGGCCCCGGCGATCAGGGCACCCATATCGAGGGCATAGATCTGCTTGGTCTTCAGGTTATCCGGTACATCCCCGTCAATGATCCGGTGGGCAAGACCTTCGGCAATGGCTGTTTTTCCCACACCCGGTTCGCCGATGAGGATCGGGTTGTTTTTCGTTCTCCGTGAAAGGATCTGCAGCACCCTGCGGATCTCTTCGTCACGACCGATGACCGGATCGAGTTTCCCGTTCCGGGCAAGATCATTCAGGTTCCGGGCATATTTTTCCAGGGCATTATAGGTCTCTTCAGCCGTCGGGCTGTTCACGGTCGAGCCTTTCCGCAGCTGGCTGATGGCAGTTCTCAGGTCTTTTTCTGAAACCCCGTTCTCCTTCAGCAGCCGTGAGGTGCTGTCGTTCACCAAAAGAATTCCCAGGAGAAGAAGTTCTAATGAGACAAATCCATCTTTGAATTCCTGGGAAAGTGCGGTAGCTTTCTCCAGGGCTTTTATGGCATTATTTGAAAGGTGCTGCTCCCCGCCACTGACCTTGGGATATGAATCGATAATCCGGTCGAGCGCAGGGGTGAAACTATCGAGGTTCACATTCAATTGCCTCAGGAGACGAGGAATGACATCCTCGTCGACCATGAGCATCCCTTTGAGTACATGCGAAGTCTCGATTGCCTGGTTCTGTTTTGCCTTTGCAATTTCCATTGCTCTCTCTACGGCTTCCTGTGATTTGATGGTAAAATTGTTGAAATTCATGGTGCCGGTTGCTCCTTATCCGTTGTTCGTAATTCCACTATTCGTGATAGCGCTTCGTACCGGGCCTTTCCCGCCGGCCATGTACGCGCTTCATCGCTTCAGGCGCCTGGGGGAATATCGTCCCGGAATTCCCGGAATCAGGAGAGAACTCCCATTCCGGTATTCCGTGCGGTTCCAGGAGCACGATGACGTCCCGTGACATCCACCCGGTACGGGTATACTGGGAATAATACGAGACGATATAATTATTGCTGGGATGGGAACGTGATAAAGTCTTACCTGCCGTGTTTTTCAGCTCCTGCATAATCCGGCCAGTCAACAGGGAGTTTCCGGGCAGATTGATATGGCAGTACTGGTCAGGTAATGCCAGATGGTCCTCCCGTTTTGGTGAATGCTGACAGGATATCACGTGATATGCCCGGAAGTACAGATTCCCGATGCGCCAATACTGCCCGTTTTCACCCGGATCTAAAAGAATCTTCCTCCTGATATATCCGGATGCGATCCAGTCGTTCGCGGACTTTTCTCTTTCGCCTTCCTGCGAGTTCCCGCTCAGATTTGACCGATTCGTTGTAAATATACCGGATGATGTTTGTCCTATCGGATGTGTTCGCAGTGTATTCCCGGGGCAAATACCAAAAGTTTGACTCTGCCGGAAGTATTTCTCCGACAGTGTCGTGGCAAATCTTCTGTCCATCTCATAGCATTGTTCCAGCTCACGCTCACGCCCCCATCCCCGTAATCATCCCGATCACCTGCTGCGCCTATTCCGGCCCCGCGATTCTGCGATATCGGTACGCTGAGCCCCGGCTCCACCCACACGGGTCAGCCGGGGCACCACCACCGGACCGGCCAACGGCTTCACCGCCCCGGGGGAATGCAAATGGTAGTGCAGTCCCCCCATCGAAATTTTTATAAAATCCCTTAACAATTCAACGCACGTATTAGAGAGTGGTGATACCTTGAAAAGATTGCCCGTTAAATCGCGGATTCTGCGCTCTGTGGGATATGATGACACCACGAAAATCCTGGAGTTGGAATTTCAGACAGGAGTTGTGTACCACTATTTGCGGGTCCCTCATAAAGTCTACGCGGATCTCATGCATTCAGACGAGATTGGAAAATACTTTTCCGAGAAGGTCCGGCAACAGTTCCAGGCAAAACAGGTTGACGTTAAATAACATTGAAATCCCTTGGTCGGGAATATCGAACAGAGAACGTGAAATGACGCTGATGGTAAAGGAAGTTCAGGCAAAATCCATTCTTTCAAAATCGAAGATCTATCCCTACGTTATCAACCCGTATACCGGTTGCCAGCATGGCTGCTCGTACTGCTATGCACGCTTTATGAAACGGGTAACCGGGCACCGGGAACCTTGGGGAGAGTTTGTCGATGTCAAAATCAACGCCGCAGATTTACTACGACGGGAAATAACGAAGAAGAAGCGGGGAAAAGTCTGGGTAAGCGGTGTATGCGACCCGTACCAGCCTCTTGAGGCAACCTACAAACTCACCCGGCAATGCCTGGAAATACTGGCCCGGAATCACTGGCCGGTGATCATTCAGACACGTTCTCCCTTAGTCCTGCGTGACATGGATATTATTAAGGATGCCCAGGACTTTGAGGTCGGTTTTTCTGTTACAACTGCAGATGACGGGATCAGGAGACTCTTCGAACCGTGTGCACCACCGGTAAACGACAGGATAACGGCACTGGATGTTCTGCACAAAGCCGGTATCAGGACCTTTGCCATGATCGCCCCGGTGCTCCCGGGAGCAGAAGGGCTTGCAGCGCTCCTGAAAGGAAAGATTGACTATGTACTTATTGACCGCATGAACTATCACTATGCCGACTGGGTATACCGGAAATACGGGCTCGCGGATACGCTCACGGATGATTTCTTTTACCGGGTGAAGCAGGAACTTGCCTCCCTGTGAAAACCAGTCCCGATCTGCTTGTTCCGGGAACAAACGATATCCTGTTCCTGGCCCAAAACAGCGGTTTTCCCGCTTCCAGCATCCTCCAGCCCGTTCCGGCAAAAGATCCGCCTTCCAAAAGAGCCTATTAGCGCACATTTTTAGCGATTATTCAGCCCCGGATTCCCTGACCGGGGATGAAACGGGCAGTTCCGGAAAATAGAGGCACGGTTTTTCGCGAATAAGGCACATAATTTCCATCAGGGAGGGTAATCGGGGCCCAAATTAAAGGGATCCGGGCTAAAGACATGCAAGGCCCCGGATACGTGAATATGAGGGGGGCAAAAACAGGGGTTTTTTACGATTTCGTGATCCTATATACGATCCGGTTTGGGATCGCCCCTCCAATTAGTGCTATTTGCTGATATTTCCGGGCTCGATCCGGCTGCTGGTGTCTGAAATACGAGAGAATCGGGGAGATCCAAAAAAACCGACTGTCGTTTTTTTGCGAATTATTGTCAAAAGTGCCTCCGGCATGGAGAATCGGAGTCCAAATTGAAGAGATTCTAGCCGGAGACACGATAAGACCCCGGATGCATTATCCCGTTACCCTAAAAACAGGGTTTTTTCCGTTTTCATAGAGACGTATACAATCCGGTCTGGGATCGCCCGTCCAAAAGGTGCTAAAAAGTGTTTTTTCCGGGCACGGTAAGGGCACCAGATAGCCAATCCGGGGATAATCCTGCAGAATCGAAAAAACTAGGGGCCGGTTTCTGGAAGATAGGGGCCGGCCCCGTAATCCTGACCTCCCGAAAAGGGCAATCCGGGGCTATATCGGGCCCGGATTTGAGACAGGAGTACGTCTTCCTTTTCTCTCAATAGGTCGCCCGCCTTCGGCAATAACCCTCGTGATATCCCATTGGCGATACTAATAATTCCTCAGACACAGATGGATTAGTACATTATGCCACAATCATCAGTCCGGAACACGGCGCCGGCACCGGGCGCTGCGCCGCTCAACAAAACCGGGAAAAAGAAAAGGGCACGTCGCTCCCGGACAGGGCTTTATGGGCTCCTGAAAGGCTGGACGGTCGACAGCCAGGCGCTCAGCAATGAACTCAAAGACTGATGGACCATGGCGACCTTTTTTGCCGATACGTATGCAATTGTTGAGTTCCTGAAAGGTTCGCCGGAATATCTCCCGTACAAAGATGCGGTACTGGTAACCACTGAATTCAACCTCTGCGAATTTGCCTATGCTGTTCTCCGTGACTATCCGGATACTGCCCAGGAGATATGTTCGCAGGTCCGGCATGGAATGCGGCTCTCTCATCCCGGCGACCGCGATTATCTGAGGGCGGCCCGGATGCGCCGGCTCTATGCCCGCCAGGGGCGTAAGTTCTCTCTTATTGACTGTGTGGGATATTCCGTCGCCGAGTCGCTCTCCATCCCATTCCTGACCGGTGACCGGGAATTTGAAGGTTTGCCGGGTGTAGAGTACGTAAAATAAAAAGCTCTTGTTTGGTTCACTGATACTAAAAAGGGATCTTCTTCCCCTTCCCCTCACTCTTGTAATTATTTTAAAAGTAACGAGATCACTCCCGGAGCTATGGCCCGGGATAGGCACCATCCCAACGCCTGAATGCGATACGGTTTCGGGCAGATCGGAAAATGCGGTGGCTGCATATTGTGAAAACCTGGCTGCAGGGCCGGAAAATGAGGCAATCCGGGCTCATTCCAGCCTCGGATCTGATGACGAAAAGTATCGGGAGTTGCTTCGATCAGCCTCCGGCCAGAGTGCAGGATCTTCGGGAGGGTGAGATAAACATAGTATAAAGAAAGATGAGCAGGAGAAGGTATGCAGCTAACCGGACGCAGTGCCAGAACCACCACCCTGCAGTCCATGAAATGGTGAACGGGAAGAAAAGCCCGGCCAGCCCGTTCAACATGCAGAACACAGAAAACAGTGAAAATTCCCAGACTTCTGCTTTCATCGACAGGAAATACAGGCCGGCAGCTGCGATAACAAAGAGCGCCCCGCCGGTTACATTGAGACCATCTGCCAGAAGAGGGAATGCCGTGTTCATGGTGATGAAGGGGACTACGTCGGGAAATGCGATACTTACCATTCCCAGAACGATAGCAAACAGGGCAACAGCTCCGAGGGCAACAGCTCCGGCAATGTAAGAACCGGGAGTTTTCTTTTGCATTCGTCTCCCCCACCATATGCCGGTGAAAAGGGCACCCCCGGTAAGAGCTGACATACTATGTAACCAGACAGCAGTATTCCCCGGCAGTACGGCTGCATGGAATCCGTCAAGTATGCCCATGCCTATCAGCGCCGCCGCAATCCAGCCAGAGATTGACCGGACTTCCTGGTTTCCGGGGTTGGTGGAGAGAAGAAACAACGCAGTGATCAGCCCGACGGTCAATCCGATTGTTTCAAGGATCGCATGAAACGGGATGCTCGTCCATCTCTGGGACGGCAACCCGAGATCGAGCACGACAAACCCGATAACCGGGATAACCAGACTCAGGACCACGATTTTTTTCAGGTTATTTTTTCCACTCCCCATTGCCATCTGTATCTTCTCCTCAGACTTCCTTAAAGGATATTTATCCAAATATATCCCACCACTTCCGGAACCTGTTGGGCGAAATGATAAATATCGGTATATTATATAATGCTATCCTGCTGGTAAGTCGCCCCGGAATATGATTTCCCGGAGTGAGTCCATGAATTCACCTAGGTTCCACTTCTTTACGCATACACGGCAAAAAAGAATTTTTTCCGGCATGCTCGTTCCAATCGTCTTTACGATGGTCTGCGGTCCTGCCCAGGCGCAGTCATCAGGAGGAGTGTATTTTGATCCGGGCATTTCAGTATACTGGCCGTATCATGCACTTCTCATGGCAACGGGATTTATCCTTTTACTTGTTGGCTTTGCCGTGGTCAGGTTACGTAAAACACCCGGATGGTACAAAACTCATATGATCCTTGAAATATCCGGTGGCACCTGTATCATCGCCGGTCTTTTTATCGGCATCTACATGGTCACGCTCTCTGGTTTCCCGCACCTTGCCAATATCCATGAGAAATTAGGCGTAATTATAGCAATCCTGGTAATCAGCACAATACTTCTCGGCTGGCTCATAAAACGTACGAGGGAATCCAAAAAAACAATCCGGATGAGCCACCGCTGGCTGGGGCGGATTTCTCTTGCTCTCATTGTCATTAACATTGTACTCGGGGTACTGTTCCTGTCAATAATCCTGCGCCGGTAGATCACCGGTACAGCCCGATAGGATCGGGAAGGCGGGTCCGACCTTTCCATGAGATGGTGCGCCGGACGGGATCCGTTACCTCCGCCACACTCAGTCACACCCCTATCAACTTTTGAAGTTAGGTTCAGGGTAGTAACGTGGCATCCTGAATGTTTGCCGGGCTATACCCGGATCATGCGATCTGGCGGTATACATCGTATCCTAGTGCGGATTTATTCAGGAAATTTTATGAGCTCAGGCACTATGGTACAAAATGTTCACGGAGGTGAACAGGATATGTGGTTCCACAAGGAAGAAAAAGGGCAGGCAGGACAGGCAGCGCCCACAATCAAATGTGACAAGGTCCGGATAGCAATCGGTGTGATTGTCGTTATCATCCTTTTCCTCATTGCACTCTTTGCGCACCGTAATCTCGTGACCGGAATTGTCGCATTGATTGCCGGTGTGATTATTGGTATATTCCTGGGCGAGAAATGTGCCATGAAAGCCTGCAAAAAATAATTTCACTCTTTTAAGATTCTTCTGCCATGATCGGTCAGGGAGTCCTGTCGCATCGTTGTTGAGAATCCCACGTTAAAACCGGGATCGGAAATCAGTGTTGGTACTGCCTTGTAACCTCCTATGAAAAGTGAACGGCCGGCCTGCCGGTTTTCAGAAGAGAGGCAGCCCGGACAAGCCCGGTACGATTCCTTTGAGTATTATGTGGTTTTACCACCGGAAACGCGGTCTTCCAACCGGGAAAACCTATAAACTTGAAAAAAAGATATAAAGTGTTATATTAACTTAACATTCGGGATGAACAAGAATGAAGATTGTTGACGCGATAATCGGAACCCCCTTCGAACGGCTCGAGCCAAAAAAGCTGGAACTGGAGAAGATCCGCCTGAAAACCAAGATGGACACCATCACCAAGACCATCGCAAAACTCGAGCGGGAGAAAGCGAGGTTGTTCAACGCGGCGGTCACCTCGAGCCCGCTGATGATCAAGGTCCATGCCCACGAGATCAAGCGGCTTAGCCTCGAGGTCGAGCAGCAATATAATTTTTTCATGAGATATTCCAAGATGATGGTCGCGATCACCAACCTCCTGCTGCTCAAAAAGTACGAGAAAGAGCTGAAACAGAATAAACTGTGGACAAAGCTGGTGCGCATGGATCCCGACCGTCTCGTCGACGTGATGGGGAGGATCAACCTTGTCGGCAAGAACTTCGAAGGGATCGTGGACCTCGTGAACGACACTCTCGAGAGCGGGATGGATGAATACAAGAGCGCTGAAGAGGACGAATCGGTCAGGCAGATCATCGATGCGATCACGAGCGTCCAGAAAGGGGTACTTCCCGTAGAGGAGGGGCAGAAAGCGATCTCTTTTGACAAGTCGCTCGAGGATAAAGAGGTCTAATTAAATGGTTCTTCGAAGGATCAGATATTTTTTCACGAAAAATCCTCTCGACCTGCTTGATCCTGAAGAACTCCGGGCTGACCGGATCCGGTATGACGATGATATCAGGAACTTTCATGCAAGGATCGCAGCACTGGAAAAAGAGATTGATTCTTACTGGGCGAGAGCCAAGGATACCCGGTCCGCGGCGGATGAACGGGCGTTTGCCGAGCGCATCAACACCTTGTCCCAGACCAGAAATTCTCTTCTGAAAAAAATAACCGACACCGAGTCGCGCCTCCGCACGGCCGAGGAATTTATCAACAAGATCGAGGAGAAGAACCGGAAACAGGCAACCGACCGGCTCACCACCGGTTCCCAGATCCAGCTCGAAGACCTGTTGGGCAGGATAGCTGAATACGAAGAAGCGAAGCGCCAGATAGAAAAAACATTAACGATTATCACAGAGCCGGGCACGGACAATGTCGATGAGAATGTCAGCCAGATCCTGCAGGCAATAAAAGCGACAAAACGACCCGACACGGTAAAAAGTGCAGCTGAAAAGGAAGAAATCCCCGCCCCGCAGAGGACGCTCGAACCAGAGACCTGATGGGCCGGTGAACGCGATCCCACAGGAAGCGTGGTTCAGCCGGATCTCATGAGGAACGCAGGAGGAACAGCATGGCAATAACGATCGACCTGACAATTCCCTTGAAACGCGAGTTTGAGAAGGCGAACAAACAGTTTGAGGACGCAAAAGCACGAGGGGAGACGGAAGAAGCGAAAAAAGTGGCCATGGTCTGTTGTAATATCCTGATCCAGCTCGCAAAATCCGATCCCAACAAAAAATCGGAGTACCTCGAAGCAGCAAGAAGTTACAAAAATTTTGCAGATTCCGGCGCAAAACATGACCCGTTAACTGCCCCGATAAGCAATTTCGAGCAGATCCGCGAGGACCAGAAAGACCTCGCGGGGTATGCGGAGAGCCTCATCTCGAAGTCCACCGTCACCTGGAAGGATATCGGCGGCCTCGACACCGTCAAAGTACGGATCATGGAGACCATCGTGATTGCCGGCCTGAAAAAACCCCTCTCCATCAAGCCGGATAAAGGGATCCTCCTCTTTGGCCCTCCCGGCACGGGAAAGACCCTCCTTGCCGCCGCCGCAGCCGGCAGCCTCAACGCGACCTTCTTCAATGTCAAGATCAGCAATGTGCTCTCGAAATATTTCGGGGAGTCCACGAAACTGATCACCGCACTCTATGAGACCGCCCGGAAAAAACAGCCTTCCATCGTCTTTATCGATGAGTTTGATTCCATCACCCTCTCCCGGGATGCGGAGACCGGTGACGCATCACGGAAAGTGTTGTCGACGCTCCTTTCAGAACTTGACGGGTTCCAGGACAAGAAGAGTGACGAGTTGCTCCTGACCCTTGCAGCCACAAACGCCCCCTGGGACCTTGATGAAGCGATCCTCTCGCGGTTCCCCCTGCGTATTTACATCCCGCTGCCCGATCCCACGTCCTGCGTTGAGATCATCAAGATCCAGCTGAAAGGACTGGACATCACCCGGTTGAACCTGGTGAAGATCGCCGATACCTGCATCCGGAAAAATTACTCCGGGAGGGATATCCAGTCCCTCTGCCAGGAAGCGCTCCGGAATATGATCCGGGTCCACAATCCGGACCTTTACAAGAAGTCCGAACTTCCCTTCGAGGAGCTGAAAAAACAGACCCTGAACGTGGGGCCTATCGTCATGGAATATTTCCAGAGTGCCTTTGAAAAGATAAAGTCCCCCATGGCGCCTAAGGATATCGAGCGGTTTAAAAAGTGGAACGATGAGTTTGGCGTATAACGCTTCTCCCCCCTATCCGTTACAATACCTGGGAATCTCATGAAGATCGACATATCCTCCACCCTTATGCAGGCAGCGGAACGTTGTGCAGCTGATTACTCGGCCGCTCTTGCAAAAGGCGACCTTGAAACCGCGATGGTTAATGCACAAAAATGTATTTTCATATTCGGGAAACTGGCAGATCGCTATCCCTTCCATCCACGATCATTCCACGTGAAAGCGAAAGAATGGAAGACCATTGCATCGTCACTCAGGGAACAGGTGCAGGAGAAGGCCCGGCAGCAGATCCAGATTAAACCTCATGAGCCTCAGAAAGGGGAAGATGAAAAGACGGCCGGGCAGCAGATGGAGAATAAGACTCCCGGCCCTGAGCCTTCAAGAGGCAAGGATGAAAAGGAGGACGGTCCTCAGGTGGAAATTATCCCCCCGGCTCCTGTGCCTTTGAAGGCAGAAGATGCAAGGAAGATAATGCCGGATACCCGGGAAATTACCGAACAGTTCTGGCACGACACCATCCCCAATAACTCAGACATCCAGGTACCGGTGATAGACACAGTTTTTCATATCGCTCTTGAGATCGCCCGGGAAGGCAGGGAGGGCAGGCAGGTTGGCACGGCCTTTCTTATCGGTGATGCCGACACCGTCCTGAAACTCTCCCGGCAACTGATCCTCAACCCGTTCCAGGGCCATAAGGACGAAGAACGCAGCATAACGAATCCCGAGATGAAAGAGTGTATCAAGGAACTTGCACAGCTTGATGGAGCATTCATCGTCCGGGGAAATGGCATTGTTGAGGCAGCAGCACGGTATATCACTATCGATACCAGTAACGTACATATCCCCCCTGGACACGGGACCCGCCATTCTTCCATCGCCGCGGTCACGCAGGAGACAAAATCCATCGGGATCATTGTATCGCAGAGCGGGGGGAAGATATCGTTCGTCAAAGAAGGGAAAATATTCAAAACAATCCATCCATAACCAGCTGTACCGATAGTGCAGATTTTTATGACCGAAAATGAAGACTGGCTATTCCTTAATAAATTACTGGAATCAACGAATCTGGTACTCGCTTCCCCGCTCTCCGTCCATATCGAATCGCGTGAACGTATTGATGAATTATTCAGACAAATCCGGGAAGATTACCGGAAATTTAAAGAGGCCCCGTTGAGTGACGAGATCAGATCCCGTGTCGGCCGGGACATGCATGCACAGTTCCAGATGGCGCTCCTGGTACTATCGTGTTGTGTCGGAAAAAATAAGCAGACGGTACCACCCACCACATCCCTTTGTCCCGATTTTTCTCCGGAAGAACTTGACGTATACGACCTGCTGAAAAAATTTGATCCACTGGATACGTACTCCGCCGGTGAACTCCGGGAAAAACTGGTTTCCGGAGACCGATCCGTGGAATCTTTTTTTAAAGAGTACCGGGAGATCCAGCAATCCCTTGACCATCTGGTCAGCCATAAGGATATCCGGCCCGGTATCCGGCACTACCTGAAAAAACGGGGGGAGTTTTATACTAAAAAATTTGAAACGGCATTTGGGACCGGCGGGGGCCAGTTTATTGTACCGACATCGTATGCCCGCCACCGCGAACTGGATTTTGTCGGCAGGATAAAATCAAAGCTGGAATCCAGCGAAAACCACATCACCTTTCTGGACACGGGTTTTACCGTCGATAAGATTTCACAGGGTTATGACTTTTTGAAACGATCCCAAAAATCCGGGTCACCAGACAAACATACCTTCTGGATAAAGGATAATCTGCCCAAAAACCGGTATATCTCAGCAGTACTTACGGAGAAGAACATATCATTTCATAAAAGTTCCTTTGACTTTTTTGCGGTCTTTGCCGCCCATATCGGGCAGTATGCAGAGTATGGATACGACAGCAGACCACTTGAATTAAAGGAGATCATGGGGTACCTGGAGTCGTTACCGAAAAATCCCCGGGAAAGCGACCATCACATCCTGTTCTGCATCGCTTCGCCGACCGGCTTTGAGGATAGTGTGCTTTCCCCTTCAGATACAAACCTGCTCGACAGTTTCAAATTCCCTGATGTGTCAGTATGTTTTTTTGACCTGAACACCAATAAAAAATTTTTTAATAAAGGTGACAGGATCTCTGTTGCATTAGCGAAATTGTGTGATCTTGAGACGGAAGGAGAAAAAAATGCGAAATTAAAAGAAATTCTTTACCTCGAAATGGATCACCGGCTTCTTGTCGACCAGTCAATTTCATTGGCATATTGTACAGAATTTTCAAAAGGTCATGGATTCCCTGATGCGGAACGGGTAAAAAAGATATTTTATCACTATGCCCGGGAGAAAAACCTGGCCGTAAAGGATATCCCCCGGACGGGACCTGTCATAATGAAAAAAATGTAATGCTCTCCCCGGAAAATTGACCAGGTTCTTTCGCGGTTTTTTCTGCCGCCCCGCGGAGATATCCCATTATACTTAATTAATGATAGATCCTGCACACCACTATCCCTGCAGGGCCGGACATATTCATAGGAACCTGCTGAATTCTTCCGCCAGGTATCTTATCGGTGTAAAAGCATTAATCGGTTACTAGTTCGAAATGAATTGAAGGATAGTACCCATGGGCCCTCAGTTTTTGATCAACCTCATCATCATCTTAGGCTTGTCGATCATGGTCCTTTTTATCTGTTCATACCTCCGCATACCCACCATTGTCGGCTTTATTATCACCGGTATTGTGGCAGGGCCATTCGGCCTCGCATTCATCACGGATGTCAGTGACGTCAACACATTTGCCGAGATCGGCGTGGCATTGCTGCTCTTCACCATCGGGCTCCAGTTTTCGTTCAAGAGCCTGATCAAAGTCAAAAAAGCTGTACTCGTCGGGGGTTCAGTCCAGGTCCTGGCCACCATTGCTGCTGTTTTTCTCGTGTTAACGTTCAACGGGCATCATCCCGGGGAAGCAATTTTTATTGGTTTTCTTATCTCTTTGTCGAGTACGGCAATCGTGATAAAACTGCTCCAGCAGCGAGGGGAGATCGACAGCCCTTACGGGAAAAATACGCTGGCGATCATGATCTTCCAGGATCTCATCACGGTTCCAATGATGCTCGTGATCCCGGTTTTATCCGGGAGCACCAGCGGGTCAGGTGTATCTCTCCCGATCCTCCTCGCACAGGCGTGCCTGATCATCGCCGTTGTCTATGTCTCCGCACGATGGATCGTCCCCCGGATCCTTTATGAAGCAGCAAAATTCCGGAGCAGGGAGTTGTTCTTGTTCTGCATCCTTGGGATCTGTGTCGCCATCGCCTACCTGACATCGAATGCGGGCCTTTCACTGGCGATCGGGGCATTTTTTGCCGGGTTGATCATCGCTGAATCGGAGTTCAGCCTGGAAGCACTCTCTGACATCATCCCGTTCCGGGATGTGTTTACCAGTTTCTTTTTCATCTCTATCGGGATGCTGCTGGATGTTCATTTTCTCGCGGACAACCTGCCCGTCATCGTCCTGATCGTCCTCGGAATCATCCTCCTCAAATTCATGACGGGAAGTTTTTCCGCCCTCGTGCTCGGCCTTCCCGTCAGGACCGTCCTTCTTATCGGTTTTGCAATTGCCCAGATCGGGGAATTCTCTTTTGTCCTGTCACAGACCGGGCTCCAGTACAATCTTATCTCGAATGCGACCTACCAGTTTTTTTTGAGCGGTTCCCTGATCACCATGGCATGTACGCCGTTTTTTATCGGTGCTGCCCCCAGTATCATTGATGGTCTCTCGGAAAAACGGGCCCTGACAAGACCGGTACCTGCAGGGAACAAGGCGATACTCCCGGACATGCCTGCCCCGCTCTCCGGCCATATCATCATCGTGGGATACGGACTGAACGGGCAGAATGTTGCACGGACTGCCAGATTGTCCGCGATACCGTATACGATCATCGAGATGAATGCGAAAACGGTAAAAGAAGAGAAAGCAAAAGGGGAGCCGATATTTTTCGGGGACGCAACCCAGGACGATGTGCTCTCCCATGCACAGATCCAGACCGCCCGGATCATCCTGATCGTCATCTCCGACCCGGTTGCCATCGGCCGGATTGTAAAGGTTGCCCGGCGCCTGAACCCGGCCATCCATATTATCGCCCGGACCCGGTACCTCGAGAATGTCAACGACCTGTACAAACTTGGTGCAGACGAAGTGATCTCCGAACAGTTCGAGACATCCATTGAATTGTTCACGAGAATTCTTTCCCAATACCTTATCCCGAAAAAGGAGATCGATAATTTCGTGAGCGAGATCCGGAAGAATGCATATGTCATGCTCCGGGATTTCCCCATTCCGGACCTGTCGTATGAAGCGATGAAGGTGAACAACCCGGAACTGGTGATCGCATCGGTCAGGCTCCCGGAAAACTCCCGGTTTATCAAAAAAACAATCTCTGAATCCGCCATCCGGCAGCATTACCGGATCACGATCCTCGCGATACGGCGGAAGAACAGTGTTCTGACCAACCCGGCAGGTGACGAAAAATTTGAAAAGGACGACCTTGTTATCGTCCATGGAAATTCGAAGGATGTGACGCTCTTCATTGAGGAAGTCGAAAAACATATTTGAGATGTATGTAGGGTAAAGTTCTTTTAGAGAAAATTGATATCCTGATTTTTTGAAATACTATCTTGAACTGGTGGTTTCCCGTGAGAGTGAATGAAAAAAAAGAGAAGATCAACTTTAAATTATCAATAATTGCCGGCCTGGTACTCTCCATTATCTTTTCCTGGATTGGATACCAGACGATCTCCGGCGGTTTGAATTCAGAGATCCCCGGCATCGTTTTTAATCCTGCTGTTTCGGTGGTATCGGGTTTCCTGCTGGTCTGTTCCATCGGGCTTTATCACGACGAGAGTACGAAAATCTCCGGGGTATTTCTCACTTCCTTCCTGGTTCCCCTGATTGTATCCTGTCTCTTTTTGTCAAGCGTCCTGTACCCTGACCTCTTTTTCTACGGTCTTCTTGCCGGGATCATTTTCAGCGGGTACTATGTGATAAACCATCACCATGAGATCTTTGCCAGATATGTAAAATTCATATTAAAAATTTTCACGGCCCTGCTGATGTTCATCGTCCTCTACAATTTTATCATGCTCATATTCAACTGGGGTCTGATGAGCAGTTACAACAATTTCCGGTTGCTGTTTATCTCGTATATCCTGAACATCATCATCATCACCGGCATATACCTCTTCGTGGTGCGGCAGATCCGGGGCGTTGACGGGTCCAAAATCTTCGTTTTTGGCCCAAGCAGGTCCGGCAAGACCTATTTCATGCTCGGGATGTACAAGCAGTTTGTAGACTTTTTTGAGGGGCACCCCCGTGAAGTGATCTTTTCCGGTGTACCGGGGGAAGAGAAAAATTTCAGTTCTGCATATTACCTCGGCCAGATAGAAAAAAATGAGCCTATCCCGTCGAACGTGACGGATATGGTGGGAATCTATACCATGATGGGAAAGAAATGGGGATTCAATCCCATCGATCTGACCCTCGTGGATTATGCCGGTGAATGGGTACATGACCTCCCTTCAAAGATCGATCCCGCCAGCTATCCGGATATTATTGCACGACTGAGCGACAGCCTGAAGATCGATTCAGAGACGCTGACCGAGAACATCGGGTTCATAAAATTTATCACATCCATCAAGGAAAACCACCGGGAGATCGTCCCCACGATCATCGAAGACGTAGTCCTGGCGTTTATCTACAAACGCATGACGAGTTCAGGAAAGATCATCCTGTTGATCGATGGTGATAATGTTGCAAAAAACGATGGGCCTTCACGGGATGAACTGACCCGGTTATTCGGGTATTATGTAAAAATGATGGATTATCTCGGACAGGAAAAACAGTATGCGCTCATCGTTACAAAAACAGACAAAATTGAGCCGATAGAATCCGTCAGTGAAAATTCCCCCCGGGCAAAAGAAATTGAAGAGGACATTTTTAATAAGCTCCATACCATTACCACATTCCAGGCAATCGAGAACAAGGCAGCCTCCATCCCCATCTTCTTCTTTGCCGTCAGTGTAAATTCGATGAACAGGAACGATCAGCAGAATGTGATCTCGCAGATCTTCCCCTGGAGGTTTGGTGAAGTTGCAAAGTTCGAGTTCTGATTTCTCGGTCTATTCGACAAACGGGGAGCAGCTCGCCGGAGACCTCGCCGGGTACCAGGAACTCGCCCACCAGATCGATAAAAAAAGAATCGTATTGTACGTTGAGGCCTCGGATACAGCAATCCTGTTCGGCACGAGACTGATGGTCCAGATCATCGGTGGCCGGGAAGAACGTGCGATTTTTATCAAAAAATATTCTTTATCAGAATTTTCCCTCGAAAAAGACCGTGTCCGGAGTTTTTATGACGAGGCAAAAGTCCGGGTTGAAAACCTGGCCCTTATTAAATACCGGGTACTGGGTCTTTTAAAAGAAAGTGATATACCTGTCCAGGAACGGAGCGTCACCGTATCCACAATTGCCGCCATAACCGGAAAAATACTGGTCAAAGAACCGGTGAAGATCAAAATTGAGGATCTGCCCCTCTCCTTTGGGGTGGCGACGAAGATCCTGGAATCGTTTACACAAAAACATATTCCCGGTTATACGATCGCCATTACCCAATATCCAGTTGATACCGATATCCTCATCTCCCCGAATGTCAGCGGGATGGATCTTGAAATCCTCACTACCGGTGCGGAGAGGATTCAACCGGGTTTTGAAAAAAACAGACTATTTTTTGAGGCTCTTTCAGCGGTCTATGACCAGCGACGTACTTCTCTTCGGGCGAGTGCTCTCCGGGATCCGGATACATTATCGCGTATGCTCAGGAAGTCCCTGCTCGATTCGGATATATTGAATGATATCGTGGAAAAAGATCCTAAAGACACCACCCGGGTTATTCTGGATGTATACCGGAACGATGCTGATGCACTCCACACGATTGTGAAAAAAATTCTATACGGTAATAAAAACGTGGATGAGGTACCTGCTGATATCGTCGCTCTCGTTGTCAGTCATATTATTGAATCGGAGAAAAATCCATCTCCTGAAGACAGGGAAATTTTAAAACAGGGTTACCATCGCGGGAACGACGATCAAAAAAAGAAAATCCAACACTTCCTGATCTTGCTGGGGATATTTGAAGACTATTTCTTAAAGGATCTGGTTGAATTCAGCGTAAAAGACGGGGACATCCAGCTGTTGAAATCCGTCATAACAAGTCAGAAATTCAATAACAAGGGACTCCAGGTGTTAAAAAATACCGTGCGGGGTACCAGCGTTGAACAGGACCAGGTTCTCAAGTTTATAGAACTCATGTTTGCATCAGATCTTGATAAGGAACCCGGAGATAAAGGATATAAACTATATCTCGCGATTATCGGCCACTATCAACAACAACAGTTCAATACCAAAAAACTGAACCATCTCCAGGACCGCTATGGCCGGACCCGGATCCCCCCGTCCCGGCAGGCTGATAAAAAAACAATCGTTATATCCCTATTATTTGTCATTGCCATCATAGGACTTGTCATGAGCGTTCTGAGCCATTTCGGCCTCTTTACCGCCATGGCGGCCGCCAACCAGACAACCGTTAACCAGACAATACCTGAAACCGGTATCATCCAGAATGCTTCCAATACCCCGGTTCTATCGATAACAATTCTCAATGGTTCATATTTTGAGGTGGATGACAATCAGACAAACGGGCAGGAGTTGAACAGATCCATATCCATGAGCAATGCGACGTCAGTGCGTTTCATCTATCATACGATGAATGAAACCGTGCTGAAATCCTCGATACGTGACAACGTAACCCTGAGTGATATAATTGCGCGGTTAGCGAATACGACCTGACGGTTACGGGGTTTCAATGATATGGGTTTCGTGATATTTCCTGAAAATTTTTTCAAGATCGTCCACGATATGTTCGTCAAGGTCCATCCCAAGGGACCGGTACGTTTTTACGGCCTCTATCTGGGTATCGATCATCTCACGGATCTGATCGACCTGGGATAATTTCCGGATTTCTTTAAGATTTGCGATAACTTCATCATAATTATTCTTCTGGCAGTGGACCCGGATAAGCCCGGAGTGACCCGTCAGTCTGACAAACTGGGAACCATGGTTTGTTTTCCTGGTGAAATCTTCAATGAGAACCTTCTCGATATCATGGGAAAGGTCATCAACCGAACGGTACCGTTTATCCTGTTCCTTTTGCAGGCAGGTCATCAGGATAGTATCCAGCCATTTTACATTCGGATTATGGGTAGACGGGAGATCAACCGGGTCCTCAGACAGGATCTTTTTATAGATACGTTCCGGGTCCTCCGCATCAAAAGGATTTTTCCCGGTGATCAACTCGTATAGAACTACGCCGATCTGCCAGATATCTGTACGGGTATCGGGCGGCTCAGACCGCACCTGTTCCGGCGCTGCATATAATAACGTGTAATCCGGCTGCGAAGTGAGGCGTGACAGCGATAGTCCTGAAATCTGTCCCAGTCCCCAGTCACTTAATTTTGGTTCATCTTTCTTTGACATGAGGATATTATCAGGTTTGATATCAGCATGGATCCGGCCTTTTTTATGGGCATAGGAAAGCGCATCCAATAGTTTCAGGGTCATTTTTAACGCGTCGGTTGTCGGCATCGGTTTTACCGACTGGCTTAACGACCGTGGAAAATATTCCATCACAATGTATGCAGGATTTGCTGAATAATCAAATATTTTCACGATATTTTTATGGTCCAGTTCCCTCCAGATCGCGATCTCGTCAATAAAGTCTTTTGATTTTTTCCGGTCAAATTCCTTGGGAATTTTAATTGCGACCGTCAGACCATCCTTTTTTCTCCTGCACTTATAAACGCGGGAATTTCCGCCCTCGCTGTGAAATTTATGTTCAGGATAGTCCTGCACAAGTTCTGCCGGAAAAAACGGGTCATACTGCGGTTGCTTTTCCGGGTCTTCACGGAAGAGAACCGGTTCTGTGAGCCTTTTTTTAAGCCGGTCAATGGAACGTAAAAATGTATGACTCACGGTCCTTTCGTCAATATTGGATTTTGCTATCTCAAAGTCGTGTTTTACATCAGGTAATTTCGGATCGCACCGGTAATGGATATCGCATAACATCCCGAACCGGTGAACGGTATACTCTCTTTTCCCGACACCACATCTGAATGAATTTTCAAAAGACTGGATTGCCCCGTCTTTGTCAAGAAGAGACGTTGTAATACCAAAATTCAACCAGGCATCGATATTCTTCCTGTTCGAATTTATCGCGTTTTCGAAGCACATTTTTGCTTCATCATATTTCCCTAATTTAATAAAATCATAACCCTTTCTTAAGAAATTTAAGGTGCGCTGATCGACCAGATTCTGAACCAGATCGTCGTCAGTGTCCATGGATGTCGTAATTATATCTGTTGACTATTGAAGTTTTCGGCGCTGGAGAGATCATGAGAAAAATCCTTCAACGTACATGGAGAAATCCACCGTTGCAAAAAAGCGATGACTGCCGAGAAATTTTTTTGCCAGAAACGTTTTGAATCTTTGACAAAATTTGTCACCGCCTTTCCCCGCAGGAGCGCACCCGGAACGGGTCTGTCCTGCAGTTTTTTCCATGACTGCTTATTTTCCGCTCCAGAATTTTGACTCAATCAGGGTGAAAAAACCAAACACCAGTCCGACAATTATCAGACTGATAATAACGGCATTACCCCCGGTTTCAAAGATCCCGGCTGCGGGAGTACTCACAGGAGTCCGGGCAGGAGTCGGAGAAGATGGTGTCGATGGCGTCGGTACCGGTGTGACGATCCTTGTGATGGTGCTCAGGGGGACTGTACTCATTATCCGGGCGATGTTTGGTTCTGCAACCACGAATGCGAGGCTGTTTCCATTCGGCTCATACCCGATAGTACTGTCATATTTATACCACGCCCCCAACCGTGTGGCAAAAATCGCCGGATCCAGGTAAAAGTTATACCATATCGTCTGGTTGGCCGGCAGTGTGATGATATATGTCGGGGTTGAATCGTACATATTCGTTCCATCCCAGTACGCCAGCTGGGGGTAGGGTGGTACAACACCGGATATATCAATGGTATCACTCACGTAAACTGTCTGACCCTGCTGGATACGCGTTGTGCTGCTGAATGCTGCATGTGCTGCAGGAAAGATCGTGACGACGGCTACCACGAACCCAAGAGCAGGAACCATCGACCATGGAATGGACTGGCGGGTATTCATTCTCCTCCCCCCAACAGGATTTTCTTTGAATAGATATCCTGACCGGTTCAGGAAATCTCTTTTAGGAATAGGTTTGCGATTTCCATACTATATGTGCTTGGGATATCTTTTGGCAGATAAAAAAGTCGGAAATAGCGTAAATCCTTTGGCAGGCAGGGAACCTTTTCCCATTGCGATCTGAAACCTCAAGTACCGATCATCAGGATCCCTGCAGAACCGTTTAAGGGAAACGATACGCGCCCTCCGGCACGGTCATCTCAAACCGTGCACCAGTTCCGAATTCCCCGGTTTCATGGATGGTGATCCCGGTGATCCCGAGAATTTCCCTTGCTAAAAATAATCCAAAACCGGTGTTCTTGCCATAACCCCGTTCGAATATCTTCTCTTTCTCCTCAGCCGGGATACCTTCGCCATCATCTTCGCATACGATCCGGCAGTCAGCACCGGATCTCTTCACAGAGAACCGGATCGTCGTGATCTTCCTGCCATACCGCACCGCATTATCCATCAGGTTGTAAAAGACCTTGGCGATCAGCGGGTCGGCAAACACTTCTGCACCCTTGGGGAGATCGTTTTTCACCATAACCGCGCCGAGCGGGGTCTCCTTTGCTGCAGTCTCAACAAGGGTCCGGCAGTCCTGCCAGAGCGGGGCATTGACACCGATACTCTGGTATTCTTCGGTGAACCTGGTGATGGAGATGATGCGCTCTGCTGCGATTGCGATCTCCTGTAAATAACGGGTGAGCGTTGGATCGGGCTGTCTCTTTTCCAGAATGAAGAGATACCCCCGGAGCACCGTCAGCTGGTTGTTGATGTCGTGCCGGGTGATGCTGGAGAGAAGGTTGAGCTTATTGTTGGCCTGACGAAGTGCATCTTCCGCCCGCTTGCGCTCGGTGATGTCATGAATATTCCCGAGAATCCCGGTAATCTCTCCCCGGCCATTATAGTGAGGACTGTATATGGCGGATACCCACCCCGATTTTCCGGTATGCGGGATATGGTAGGGCATGTCGGGTGATCGGACGGTCTCCCCGTCCCGTGCCCGCTGCAGCAGGATGCCCAACTCCGTCTTCCTCATATGAGGAAATTGTTCAAGAACATTTTTCCCCAGCACTTCTGATGCGGGGATGCCGGTGAGGGATTCCATGAAGGGGTTCCAGACCAGATGGGTGTAATCCCGGTCAACGACAACGATGCCCTCCTTTGCATTGTTGATAATTTCCCTGGCGAATTGTTCGCGCTCCTTCAGGTTCTGTTCGGCTTCTATCCGGCTCAGGAATCCGGCAACCTGCCGGATAAAGAACGTGATCAGGTCACGTCTTTCAAGTTCGGTCCCTCTTGGGAGGATGAACGTGGCAACACCCTTCAGGCTCCCTTTCCAGCTGATGCCGGCGCTGTATACCTTTCCAAATAAGGGCATTACCTCGATCTTTCTACAGATCCTGGAGGGAAGCAGCCCAAAGGTGAGTTCGGTGATCCCGCCCGGTATTTCATAGCATTCGCCGGTGAGCATGGCAGGCAGTACCTGGTCAGGGACCGGAAATGCATACCCCTTCAAAGGCCGGCCTAGGATTGCCTCAATATCGGGTTGTCGTGACCCGAGCCCTTCAACTGTGTTCAGGGTGATGGTCTTTGTGTTTTTATCGAACGAACTGACAAGAATGATGGTGTCTTCCGGCAGGATGCGCCTGAGGGTTCCTGCGATAAATGCATAAATATCCCTGCCGGCGGGAAAACTATTGAGCTCTTCGACTGTCCGTGACAACAATTCAAAATATTTTTTGTAATCTTCCGTTTTTCGGTTACTCTCTTTTTCCCGCTTCTTCAACAAGTCCGGCACACTTCCTCGATGAATTGAAAAGAAGCAATGTGTGATTCATCACCTTTTGCCTATTTAATTATATAGCTTATTGCTGATTAATGCAGTACAAAATGCCTTAAAACCGAAAATAATCTGTGCAATCTGACGTAAAAATTATTGATAAAACACTCTGTAGAAAACCTGAGTTTTGTGGCAAATAGCACACACACTGGCGGAGGGGACAGTGCATGTCCCTCCGGACCGCCCCTGCGCTTTTGCGATGATGTGCGTATTACTTTCCTGCTGATTATCACTATTTTGGTGAATGCCCCGGCAATGAGGGCAGAGGCAATACGTCCAAAAAAGCCCCCAAAAGCGTTAAAAGGTTTTTGATGACTTCTCCAGAGCCGATAAAAGGGAAATAATAAAGCAGGCTGCCCGCCGTTATTTTTTGGCTTTCCTGATGACCGTGAGATCCCCCAGAGTCTGGGTGATCTTCGCCTGTGCCTTTTTTTCGGTCTCCGGGGACACCATATCGACAAGCTTGATCCCGAGTGTCCGTTCGAGCTTCTTTCGCACGTCCTCTTCCGGGATCAGCTCCCGCTTCTCGATCTTTTTGATGAGGAGTTCTTTCTCTTTCATCTGCATGGCGAGGTCTTTTTGCGAGAGCCCCTTCTCCATCCGGGCCCGGCGGACCCGTTCCGCGTAATCCTCGACGATATCACCCTCCATGTAATCGAAGAGGTCCCTCTTTCTCCGGGCCGGGAGGTTCACAACGGGACTGGCGATTCCCGTGGGGGGGCGGGCGACCGGTCGTTTCACATCTGTGCGGCGGGGCTGCTGCACCTCGGTGCCGTACTTCTCGCACCGGCTGCAGACCTGCAGTTCCGCCCCCTCCACACGGACCAGTTTCGGGATGCCGCGGATCGTCTCGCCGCACATTTCGCACTGCATAATCTCACAAACACTTTATATCCAGATTCCTATATAGCTAATTGAGGAACGGAATGGGCGATATTCTCCGCGAGTCCGCCGAACCGCAGACTCCTGAGGAACTGTACCGGCTCTACCGCGCACTGACCGAACAGCTGCGTGACCAGCTCCAGCAGATCGAGAACGACAAGCACGAGCTCGAGGCACAGATGCTCGAGCGGGTCGGGAACCTCGAATCGCGCAACGTCGAGCTCCGCGAGCAGCTGCGGCAGGTCGAGGCGGACAAGCGGTACATCGAAACCCAGAAGATCCGGTACGAGCGGGAGGTCCGCAAGCTGAAAAGCGAGAGCGAACAGCTCCGGAGCCCGCCGCTCATCATCGGCACCATCGTTGACGTGGTGGATACATCCCGCGTGATTGTCAGGAGCAGCGCGGGCCCGCGTTTTCTCGTGCGGAGCTCTCCCAGCATCAACGCGGACGACCTGAAACCCGGCGCCCGCTGCACCTTAAACCAGCAGTCCCTTGCGATCGTCGAACTCCTGCCGAGCAGTTTCGATGCGCAGGTCTATGGCATGGAACTGGTGGACTCCCCACAGGAAACATATGCGGATATCGGGGGGCTGGACGAACAGATCAACGAGATCCGGGAGGCCGTCGAGCTTCCGCTGAAGCGGCCCGAACTCTTCACCCGGATCGGGATCGAGCCCCCGAAAGGCGTGCTGCTCCACGGGCCGCCGGGCACCGGCAAGACCCTGCTTGCAAAGGCGGTCGCCCACGAGACCAACGCCCATTTCATGCGGGTGGTGGGCTCAGAGCTCGTCCAGAAGTATATCGGTGAGGGGGCCCGGCTCGTCCGCGAGCTCTTCGACCTTGCGCGGAAGAAGGCCCCGACAATCATCTTTATCGACGAGATCGACGCGGTCGGGGCCTCGCGCACCGAGGCAAACACCTCCGGCGACCGGGAGGTCCAGCGGACGCTGATGCAGCTGTTGGCCGGCATGGACGGGTTCGAAAACCGGGGCGACGTGAAGATTATCGGGGCCACAAACCGGATCGACATCCTCGACCGGGCTCTCCTCCGCCCCGGGCGGTTCGACCGGATCATCGAGATACCGCTGCCGGACGAAGAGGGCCGGCTCTCCATCCTGAAAGTTCACACGCGGGGGCTCACGATGGACGACTCGGTTGACCTCCGCCAGATCGCGGGCCTGACCGAAGGGAAGAACGGCGCTGACCTCCACGCGGTCTGCATGGAGGCCGGGATGTTTGCGATCAGGAACGAGCGCCCCGCGATTATCCACGGCGACTTCCTCGCCGCGATCGAGAAAGTGCGGCTCGACTTCAACCGGACACTGCCGGATGTCGAAGGCGCAATGTTCGCGTAAATTTTTTTTGCAATTCCTGAACATTCCGAAAAAGGATTTTTGAGCAACCAGTTACATACTTGATTATTCCACCGGCACGATCGCGGGCGATCGGAACCGCCGGATTCACTCCCAAGGATATGGATCAGGAATTTTCATCAGCCCATATCTCCGGAAGGAAGCGATACCATGGATAAACCAGCAAAAACAGATAAGAAGATGGAACAGAAGAGCACCGGACCGGGCCAGAAAACGTACCTCATCGTTGCTGCCATCGCTGTTGTAATCGTGGCAGCTGTGGCAGTCGCCATGTTTTTCGTTTCCGGCCCACCGGTCGCGGCCAATGGTGAGGACGTATCAGTATATTATACCGGTATATTCGGGAACGGCACGGTCGTTGAGTCGAACGTCAACGGGACACCATTCGAATTCACGCTCGGCAATGCCAGTGACATTCCTGCCGGTTTCCAGGACGCGATCGTGGGCATGACCCTCAACCAGTCAAAGACCGTGACGATCCCGGTTGCCATCGTCCGTACCGTGAACCGGACCGGACCCATCGCAAACTTCACGTTTGTCGAAGGCCAGTTATACACGATCCACCGGAAGACCGATAACGCCATCAGTGTCGTGAAGATCCTCAACGTCACGCCAACGACGGTAACGTGGGATGAGAATGGCCTGCTCGCCGGCCAGAACCTTACGTTCACCATCCGGCTGGTCGGGATCACGAAGAACTCCTGAACGAACAAAAAGCCGTTATCAGGCCTCTCTCTTTTTGTCATGCGTGGCAGGGGTGGCACGTCCGGAGAGAGAACCGGGCTGTTATTAACTGCCGGAGCTGACAAGACCGGTTTTTTGCGGTCCCCCTGAATTGATCAACGGATCGGGTCGTGCCGGATCCGGTTACGGAAATCAGCCTGCCCGGTGGAGATCCGGGGCTCAGGGATTGGTGTGCAGGAAAGATATGCGGGTTACTACCGGTTACGAACAAGGGAACCGGGGAACCGGAGAACCGGATACCTGGCTGCGCGGGAGTACACCACAGGTTCAGGTAGAAAACTTCCGGATCCGGGAGTCCTGGTAGCTGGTTACATAGGCAGAGCCGCCCGGACCCACTGCAATATCACGGAGATTTTCGAAAACCGCCCGTACCTGTACCTGGTGAATTCCACCAGGCCACGTACGTCCCGTCTGGCGTGGACTCCTGGACCCGGTTACGAACACCGGCAATAAAACAGACCGGTTTCCTACGGTCTTTTCAAAAAATGCAAATCAGGGAAAACTTATTTTAGTCGTTAAAAAAGCTGTACGTAATCCATCGGTGAGACATGATCCCGGAATATGTGTTGAAATCCGCAGTATCCTCCCCGTGTCCCGGAATGGATGCCTGCCCATGGCCATACCGGACGACATTCATAAAAACGGATCTGGTCCTGTCCGCCATTTTTCCACGGTTTTTCTCGATCCGTACCACGCCACTGCCCGGCACCCGGAAGGCACCGGAACCGGCCGGGAGCGGATGACCGATGATCTCTCTCCTTCACGTAGACCGTGACGAGAACTATCTCCGGATGGCAAAATGGTACCTGGAAAATAACGGGGATTTCCGGATTTATTCCGTCACATCCACCCGCGATGCCATGGAGATCCTTAAAACGCAGACTTTTGATGTCATCGTTTCGGACTGCATGGAGCAGGATCCGGAGGGGATCGCGTTTCTTGAAACGCTGAGATCGCAGGGGAATACCATACCGTTCATTATTCTCACTGCGACCACCCGCGGAAGCGCTGGTATTGATGCCGTGAACCACGGCGCCAGCTTTTACCTTATAAAAGGAAAAAGACCCGATCCGGCATTTGAACGGCTCCAGACAATGGTTGAGCAGGCCGTTGCCCGGCACCGGGCAGATGAGGAGATACGGCAAATCGCAAAAATGCCTGAGCAGAATCCCGGGCCGGTCATGCGTATCAGCGGGGGCGTGCTGGTCTACGCGAACCCGGCGTCGGCTGACCTGCTGGCAAAATGGGGTATGAATGTCGGCGGGGCGGTCTCACCCGGTATCAGCAGTATGATCAGGAACGTGCTGCTCACGTGTTCCGAAGAAGTAATCGAAGAAACATCCGGGGAACAGGTGTACCTGCTCACTTTCAAACCGGTTGCCGGGGAAGATTCGGTAAATATCTATGGGAAGAATATCACGGAACGCAGGAGGGCCCAGAGCGAGCTTGAAAAAAGCGAGGCGTGGCTCAACGAGGCCCAGCACCTTGCACGGATCGGGAGCTGGACATGGGATTTTACTTCCGATACCTTGTCGTGGTCGGATGAGCTCTATGCCATAACCGGCAGAGACCCGAAAGTCCCCCTGCCGGGCCATACAGACCGGCTCAAGATGTACACACCGGAGAGTGCAGAGCGTCTGGAACATGCGATACGTCATGCAATCAAAACGGGAAATTCCTACTCAGTTGAAGTTGAACTGATCCGGGGTGACGGGGAACACCGCTGGGCAATAGCGAGGGGCGTTGTATCCTGCGACAGGAATGGCCGGGCGCTGGGGCTCACCGGAACGGTGCAGGACATTACAGAACGTAAACACGCAGATGAAGCGATCCGGCACGCGAATGCCTACAACCGGGGCCTCATTGAAGCAGCCCCGGACCCGCTTGTGACCATCGCTCCGGATGGGAAGATCAGCGACGTGAATACCGCGACGGTGCAGGTTACCGGTTTTTCACGGGAGGATCTGATCGGCACTGATTTTTCCCGTTATTTCACCGAGCCGGACCGGGCAAAAGCCGGCTATGAGAAAGTGTTCCGGGAAGGATTCGTGAAGGATTACGATCTGCAGATCCGCCACCGTCACGGCCAGGCAACGCCAGTGCTGTATAATGCAACGGTATACCGTGACGAATCGGGAAATGTCGCCGGTGTCTTTGCAGCGGCACGCGATATGACCGAACACAGGCGGGCAGAAGATCTGCTCCGGCGGTTCAATGTCGAGCTGGAGAACGGTATCCGGGAAAAGACGAAGGAGCTTGCGGAGTCGAACAAGGCACTCCGGGAAGAGATCGCGCAGCGGAAACTGGCTGAGGTCACTGCCAGAAAAACGCTGTCGCTGCTCAATGCTACGCTCGAATCGACAGCGGATGGCATTTATGTCGTTGACCGGTCGGGAAAAATAACCGGGCATAACCAGCACTTTGCCACCATGTGGAACATTCCCGGGGAGGTGCTGGAACCGCGGGACGATCGAACGGTAACGGACTTTTTAATAGCGAAGCTGAAAGATCCCGCAGGCGCTCTCGCCCGGGTACAGGACATCTACACGCATGCGGAACGGGAGAGCTTCGATATGCTGGAGTTTACCGACGGCAGGGTGTTCGAACGGTATTCAAAGCCGCAGAAGATCGACAGGGCGGTTGTCGGGAGGGTGTGGAGTTTCCGGGATATCACGGACCGCAAACATGCCGAAGACGGCCTTGTTGCTGCCCTCGACGAGAAGGAGGTCCTGCTCCGCGAAATCCACCACCGGGTAAAAAACAACCTCCAGCTCATCTCCGGCCTTCTCGACATGACGCGGATGCGGACGGAAGACGGGGCAACCAACAGCATCCTGACGGATATGATGATGAAGATCCAGACGATGGCACAGATCCACACCCGGTTGTACGAGAGCAAGCAGTTCGACCGGATCAATGTAGGAAACCAGATCCGGGACCAGATCGCAGCGTTATCCAACCTCTATTCCCACAAGGACCGCGAAATAACCTGTGACGTGCAGTTCCCCGATATTTATCTTACCGTGGACCAGGCCATCCCCTTAGCACTTGTCATCAACGAGATCCTCTCCAATGCCTACAAACATGCCTTCAGGGGGCGCAAACGTGGCAGCATCACGATCTCCCTCGGGCAGAATGACGGGAATATCCGCGCCGCCGTCCGGGACGACGGCATCGGGATCCCCGGAGAGATCGATACCAGCCGGACGACAAGCCTCGGGCTCAAGCTGGTAAGAAACCTCGTCCAGCACCAGCTGAAGGGATCGCTTACCATCAACAGGAGCAACGGTTCCGAAGTGATCGTGGAATTTCCCCTTATGGGGCTGGAGGTGTAGGTATGTCGCAGATACTCGTGGTCGATGATGAGGCGATCATCACCATGCAGCTGGAAGAACGCCTGAGTGCCATGGGATATACCATCGTCGGGATGGCGGCTTCCGGCGAGGACGGCATCGAAAAAGCGCGGAAATTAAAGCCGGATCTCGTGCTGATGGATATCGTCATGCCGGGGAAACTCAACGGTATCGAGGCGGCAAAAACGATCATCGACGAAATGGACATCCCGGTGGTGTTTGTCACCTCATATGCCGATGATACCATCATCGAAAAAGCCAAGGGTGTCAGGCCCTACGGGTACATCGTAAAACCGTTCAACGAACTGGAAGTCAAGGCCGCTATCGAAGTGGCACTCTTCCGGAAAAACTACGACCGGCAACGGCCGGAACGATACGCCCCGGAACAGCGCGGCGCGGGAAAAGGGACCGGCGAGCCCGGCGATGCGGAACCGGTGTATGTCGACCTGCCGGAGATCAAGACGATCCTCCTTGAGGATATTTTTACCGATATCGTCCTTTTTCTCTATACAGACGACGTTGCAAAAGAACCGGTATTCAAATTTGCCCTGGAAGAAGGATTGAAAAAGGGAGGGCGAAACCTGTTTGCCTATTTCCACTCCACGCTCCAGAAGTATTTTTTAAAAGAGATCCAGAAAGAGGAACTCTTTACGCGGCGGATGAAAAAGAACGAGGTGTTCGCCCTTGTGCAGATCATCGAGAAGTGTTCCGGTTCATTGCGTGATACCGGCGCAAAAAAGACGCTGCAGATCCTCCTCGACTTCTCCGAGACCGAGGAATTTGACGATATTATGGCCGTCAAGAAACTGGTCCTGTCAGAACGGGAGAAAGGGGTTCCCGTTTCAGGGATCATTGCGCTGAATATCGGCAAGATCGATCACCGGCTCATCAGCTCGCTCGCCGAGGGGGTACCGAAGATCATCGTATCGACCGGTAAGGACACGACGTTGTCGTTCGCGAACCGCTCATTCCCGGCCGGATCGGTCTCTGTCGTCCCGCAGGAAACCGTCGACGATGTCGTCAAAAAAATGCTGGAACCGGTAGTCCTCTCGCTTCTTGAAAAACCGATATCAGGTTACGACATCGTCCACGAGATCGACAACCGGTACAAGGTGCTGATCCCGCAGGCACGGGTCTATGCGATCCTGTACGACCTCCAGCAGAACGGATACCTCGAGATGAAGGCATCGGGGAAATCGAAACTGTACTCCCCCACGGAAAAGGGCAGAAACCATATCGCGCAAAAACTCAACGAGTTCAAGTTCGTATTCCGGCATATCCTCGGGGAGGACACCGTGCAAAAACCGGACAGCGTGCAGAAGACCTGATTGCACACTCTTGCCGGAAGGGCAGAAGCCCGTGCATCTAGGGAATGCCTGCCAACAGCCTCCGGGATTGACGGTCAGTATATCTTCGGCTCTGGATAAATCATCAGAATTCTCCGACCGCAAAAGTATGAGTGGTTCATCAGGCCCATGCGGACGGGAAGAACCTATCAGAACTCAACTTCCGGGGGAGTTTTTATCGCCTCTTCGAACCGGATGTATTCCAGTTTCGGCAGATGGGTCAGGTGCCCGATGAAACTGGAGGGGATCGTATCCATCATCGTGTTGAACTCCTGCGAGATGTTGTTGCAGGTATACCGCTGGCGCGCGATCTCTTCCTCGATGCTTTTTATCGACCCCATGAGCGCGTTCACCGTCTGTGAGGTCTTTAAACCGGATAGTTTTCAGCCACAGCAAGCAGGCGCCCGAAGATTGAGCGGGACTCTGCCTCGACTTTGTCGACGTCCCCGGGCCCCGCCGTCGCAACGGCCGCCCGCATGGCGGTGACCCGGGTAAAGGTCTCCTGTTCGAACTTTGCGTATCTTTTGACCGCCCTGAGCAGCTGCTCGATCATATCCAGCCGTTTTTTCATGGCGACGCGGATCTGCCCCAGTGTCGCTCCGGACGAATTTTTCAGGGTGTAGAACCGGTTGTATATACCAACAGTCCTCGCAACCAGCCAGATGATAAGAATGATGACGACGAGGACAACAATTCCCGGTATAATTCATCCAGGAATATCCCCGGACATTGTTCTCATGGGACTGATAATCGCGCCACTACATAAGACATGGTGCAGCCTCGTGTGCAAAGAAACAACCACGTTTCGGCTTCTGCAATCGCCGGCGCCGGTTGTTCAAAATGTAACACAAATTTTGAAAGATCCGGTTACCTATATCAGGCATTCCCGATAAGAAGTGGTCGTGGGCAAGACGACCCACCTGAGCAGGGAAAGGGAACCGTGATACCATGAATGCCTCACCCGGCCTCACTGAGGTATTCAGTTGGATCGGCGCTGCCGTTCATCCTGTGGACATTCCGGCACGGGTCCAACGCGCGAGATACGCGTTTCCCTGCCCTGAAAACGTACATTGCAAGAGCCATAACGGAGACGATGCCTGAATATGAAAGCACCGGCGTGTTTACCGGCGATGATACATCAGTTCATCCCGGAACCACGGACTGCCAGTCAGAAGCCCGATCACCACACACCCTGATAATCTTTTTTCCGGTTGTACGTGGCGGGTTACCGGTGTAGCGTGGTCGTCACCGCAACGACATATGGCAGACGATGGGGAAGCACGCGCAGCTCGAAGGACCGGGAGGATAACGGACAATCATGGCCAACAAAAGACGAGAGCAAAACACTTCAAAGAAAACTATTGAACCGGTCGTAACTCTCTTTGACGAAGCCAATTACATCCGCATCACTGCAGAACTGCCGGAAATCCGGGAGGAAACGATCAGGATCGATCTCGAAAAATCAACCCTGTTCATTTCAGCATCGGGTAACGGGAGACAATACAAAAAAGAGATTCCCCTGCCTGTCAGGATACGGTTTGGCAATAAACGGTTCCGGAACGGGGTCCTGGAGCTGTACCTGGAAAAAACCAATACCCCGTGAACCGGTGCGGTTGCAGTACGTGCAGATCTGCAATCCTGACGCGATTCCACAGGTTCATCTTGGCCGGTTTCAAAAATTGTTTCAAAAGTTGTTTTTCAGGCAAGCCGCTATAATATTCCGCCGGCAATACGCATGACGGGTGAGCACCATGCCCGTCCTTAAGAATTCAGGGCAGTTATTTATGGCCGGCGACAATCTCAACCTCGTCTGGTGCAATTACCGGACCGGAAAAAGGGAACAGGGAGAGAATATCGCCATGGCAATTCACCGGTACGGCACCGGATGTCCTGCAAGCGGCTGTATCCGCTGCGATTTCCCCGGGTGCTTTTATGCCGGTTTTATCAGGGAGTACTGGAACTGTCCCGGATGCGACTGACGCTTTGCAGGAGAACATACTAAAAAACAATGCCGGTATACTGGCACCGTCAGGGAGAAGGGGCCCTGAACCGGCGATAAAAAACGGCAGGACGAAGCGGCAGGGACACCCGTGTTCGGGCGGGTTGTCACCCGGTCTGGAATGAAACTGGAGGAATATGTATGGTACGACCCTATTACCGATCCATATTCGATGAGCTTGATGATCTCAGGACGTATATGGACTCGCTGTTCCAGCAGATGTCCGCGCCGGGCGGCAGGCTGATGCTCCTGCCGTCTGCGGACGAAACGGCGGGAAAGATGGTGCCGGCGACACGGGGCAGTTTCCGTGTCGACGTGACCGAGCATGACGATGACATCATCGTAACAGTGGATATGATCCCCGGCGTGGCAAAAAAGGACATCTGCCTCGACCTGATCGACCCTCATGCGCTGGAAATATCCTGCGAGCGAAAGGAAGAGAAGAAAGAGGAGAAAAAAGGGTACTACCTCCACGAACGCACCTATGGTTCGATGGCGCGGGTCGTCCCCCTCCCCAAGGCGGTCACTGAAGAGGGAGCGACTGCGACGTTCAGGAACGGCGTTCTCGAAGTTCACCTTAAGAAGCGGATAAAAGGACCAAAGACCGCAATTTCCATTGATTAATTTTCTCGTACCGATATGGGGAAACCTGGGCGATCATATATGGTAGCGGTGAAAAAGCGGTTTGGCCGGGAGGAAGAATTCCTGCAGGAAAAGATCGTGGTGAGCGCCATAAAATCAGGTGCGCCACCCGGGTACGCACGGACCATCGCGCAGGAAATCGGACGCACAGCAGCCGAAGGAGTCAGTACGCAGGATATCAGGAAAAAAGTCCTCGCCAGGCTGGCGGCTGAAAACCCTGACTGGCAGAGAAACTGGATGATGTATGATAATGCAGCGGGAAAACCGGTGGACTGAGCCGGAGTATTTACGGGAGGTGAGTACACATGCCCTACCGATGGAAGAAGAAGATTGACGTGGATGAAGCGATAGTCGTGATAAAGAACTGTCTCGACGCAAATCCTGAATTACCGAACTGGCTGATCGTAACAATCCTGGGTTCGATCGCTGATTCCGACCCGAAATTAAGCAGGTACTTTTTTATCGGGATGAAAAAGTTTGCACCTGCAGCACTGAAATATTTTGAATCGCGGGAATAGGGAAAAAGCCGATACATCACCCTATTTTTTTAATCCCGCAGGAAGTCCAAACTGCCCCGGCACGGCAGATCCGGTGGCCAGTACCCCCTCTTTTTGTCAAACCCGGGGTTTTTTTGTTTCAGTTTTTGTGTTGATTTTTGAAAAAATCCCGTATGTATTAACTTAAGGATTATCCTAGTACAGCATCGTCCGGTCTGTCGGACATCCCAACGGAGGTGTGGATATATGGAACATGGCACACGACCCGGCATGGGCATGGTGCAGCAGAAGGAAATGCTCATGACGGAGATATGGGAAGCGATCAGTGATGATCAGAAAAAGACCCTCCTGAAACACATGCTCGATGGGACGATTATGATGAAAGAGGGCATGATCAGGCACTTCCAGTTCAAGATCGAGACACTGAAGATGGTCAAGAATATGCTGGACGAGGGCTAAAAGAGCGTACGCAGGCACCGCCTATGAGTAATCTCCGGGATTTCCGGTCCCGGAGACCATATCAGATTCTTTTCAACTTTTCCACCAGACGTTTGTTTCAGGTCATCGCACCGGGTGCCTGCCGGTGCGCAGGGCATTCCGGGTATCGCGCGGGACGACGACGGTGGTTATCCGGATCCCGGGTGCTGGTACCGGGCCGGGCATGATTCCCGGGGCCCGGGCTAGACGGCCCGGGTGTGAGCAGCATGCCGTTTTCTTTTCAATTTTTGTCTCAAAATATGATTCCTGACAAAGGCCTCATAAAATTTCATGGGAAATATCCCGTCAGATGTAGAGATTATCCCGGTCTTGGGAGTCTCCATCGTTACCAGTGAGGAATGAACATGGAAGCAGGAAAATTTTACTCGTTACCGGATCTGCCCTACGATTACCGTGCGCTCGCCCCGTACATCTCCGAAGAACAGCTGAAGCTGCACCACCAGAAACACCACCAGGCGTATGTCAATGGTGCCAACGCAGTTTTTGAAAAACTTGACAAGGCGCGCAAGGAGAATGCCGATATCGATCTCAAAGCAGCCCTCAAGGAACTGTCGTTCAATATCGGCGGTTTCAGGCTCCACAACCTGTTCTGGCTGAACCTGGCACCCGCGGGCAAGGGGGGTGGCGGAATGCCGAAGGGAGACTTTGCAAAGGCGATTGATGCCGAGTTCGGAACGTTCGGCCGGTTCCGGAAGGAGTTTACGCAGGCCGCAACAAGCGCCGAGGGTTCCGGCTGGGCGGCGCTGGTTTTCTGCAAGAAAACCCGTCGCCCCCTCGTCATGCAGATAGAGAAGCACAACGTCAACGTGATCCCGGGTTTTGAGATCCTGATGGTGCTCGACGTGTGGGAGCACGCGTATTATCTCGATTACAGGAACGACCGGGCAAAATTTGTCGATGCGTTCTGGAACATCGTCAACTGGGAGGAAATAGGCAAACGGTTCGACCAGCTGAAAAAATGAGCGGGCGGCCTGCATTTACGTTCTCACAGGTACCGGGAATGAGATTAAAAACGGATTATTCCGAAAGCCGGAAGGGAGAAACATGCTCAAAAAGACACAGGAACTGATAAAAAAATTTGAACGGGAACATGAAGTCTATCTTGATGCGCACGATGAAACGTCGTACTGGGTCCTTACTGCCAGGATACCGAAAAAGACCGGGGACGTGCACCATACCCACCGGATGAAACAATACGTTACCGCCCGGCAGGAGAACGGTATGGTTCTTATCCTGCCCGATCCCGAAAGTTCCCGGCGTTTCACGGTCGAAGACTGGGGAACGATGGGAACCATCGACGAATTCGTGGAAAAATCGTTCGGCAGGATCCTTGAGGACAAGGAAGAATATGAAAAGGGCCTGCAGGAATCGTGCGAGACCAGCTGTGCCTGAATTAAATACCCCCATGATTATGACGGAAAAAACGCTGCCTCACTCTTCGGTGATCGTGCTGGAGGTACTGGTCTCCGGAGATACGATGACCCATAAGGACCTCGTGCAAAAGACGAGGCTTGCACCCAAAACGGTGCGGTACGGGCTTAAGAGACTTGTCGAACGCCACTTAATCATCCGGAAGCTCAATTTCCGTGACGGGCGCCAGATCATCTACCAGACCCCCCCGGTACCATCGCCTGAACCTGTACACGCAAACTAGATACCGGAATCGTGACGAACCTCACGCATTGGCCGGCAACGGCCGGTTCCGGGATAGGTACATGAATGATGGTGCGGGAAACGAACGGAGCAGAATATGGCACTGCTCATTGACGGGGTCGGCACTGTATGCGCCCGCGCGGGAGGTACACGATCGGCGATGACGGCATGAGAGGACTGCCTGCGGTCGCGTGCAGACTTGAACATACCGTGTGCCCTGCAGGGAGTCAAAGCAGAATAAAAAAGACCTTACCTGCCCGGCTTACACCGTTCTTTTCGTGACGACGGGGCAGAAACACGTATTACATCCGGGATAATCCGCAAAGGGAACGGGGCGAAGAGGCGGCTGGTGAGTATGGGTGTAATTACAGGAGCGCATACGGGTACGGAAAACATGAAAAGAGACGTTTGTACCGGTGCGAACATGATCCGGGTGAAACGGGTATATGAGACCCCGGAGGAAGATGACGGGCAGCGGATTCTTATCGAACGGTTGTGGCCCCGTGGGATCCGTACGGAAAATGCACACATCGATCTCTGGATGAAAGAGATCGCCCCCAGCACCGGTCTCAGGAAATGATACCACCACGACCCTGAATGATGGGAAAAATTTATTACCTCCTATCACCGGGAACTCGATCAGAATACGAAGCTCATCGCAGAGCTCTGCCGGTATACCCGGCAGAGGGACCGGTCACGTTCATTTATTCCGCCCGCGATGAGCGCCATAACAGCGCTGTCACCCTGAAAATGTTCCTTGAGAAAACCCGGCCCGGATAGCATCGCCACTATAATCACCCGGCCGGGGTGTGTCCGGGCATCAGACACATTTCCTGACCGGCTCGCGGTCCCGCAACGGGATCCTGGCGGTTTATCCGGCTGCATCAAAGGGAAGAACAGATCCGAAAAGTTTTGTATTGAGGGGATTTACGGCTAGGAACGTGCCGGATTGGAGGCGGGATGCCGCTTTCATGGGTATCATCATCATCCCCGGTACCGGGTCCATCCAGCCACTTGTTGGAAAGGATACCCGGGGGTAAAAAAGAAGAATGTTCAGGAAGCGTCAGACCGGTGCGACAGCACCCGTACAGGTGCAGTTGAAGGGGGATGCCGTGCACACGTCCGGGGTGAGCGGGGTAAACAGGCTCTTGTTGTACGCGGCCAAGCCATAATCGCCGACGACCTGCTGGCCCTCAGGGGAGATAATCCAGTTGATGAACCGGTCTGCCTGCACCTCGTTCACGTTCGGGTTCTTTGCCGGGTTCACCGCAATCGCGCTGTACCGGTTCAGGAGCGCAGTGCCGTTTCTCACCAGCGGCGTCAGCTGGAGCTGGCTCTTGTACGCGAGGAACGTCCCTTCATCAGTCAGCGTGTATGCGCCCTTCTGGCTGGCAAAGACCAGCGTGTCGCCCATGCCTTTTCCGACCGAGAGGTACCAGGCTCCTGAGTTCTCGACATCGGGAGTGTAATTGAACCCGGCCTTTGTCCAGATGCCTATCTCGGCAGTGTTGGTGCCGGACTGGTCGCCACGCGAGGCGAAGTAGATATCCGGGGTGCCGTTGATGCCGAGCGCCCGTATCTTTGCGAATGCCGCCGTCGGCGAAAGCCCTGCTATACCGGCGGGGTCATTCTGCGGCCCGACGATCATGAAGTAGTTGTACGCGAAGCAGCGCGCGTTGACACCGTACCCGTTTTTGATGAACGTCTGTTCCTGCGACGGGGAGTGCACGAGGAGGAGGTCCGCGTCGCCGCGCTGCGCGAGCTGGATTGCCTGGCCGGTCCCCTGCGACGTGATCTTCAGCGTTATGCCGGTCTCGTTCTGGTAGATGTCCTGTATGTGGTTGAGGAGGCCGGTATCGTACAGGCTCGTCGTGGTCGCGATGAGGAGCGTGTTCGGGTTGTGGGCAACCGGCGTTGCATTCGCGGTCGCATTTGCTGCCGGCTGCGTGGTACATCCGGAGCTCAGAAGTACAAGAAGGATCACAACGGAAAGGGTGAAAAAGACAGAAAGGTGTCTACGTGACATGAAGCATACTAGTTATATGATTTTATTTAATTATTGTGATATTTAAGCCCGGAATGTTAATTAAAGGATTTTAATTTAGCTTTTTCAGCTTAACAGACATATACTGTCCGATAACGGAGGGCATTGGCGTTGTTGTACCTGCCAGCGCGGCAGCCACGCTCACGGCGACGGGCCGGAACCAGACGTTCTTCTTTCGCTCCGGGTCGCCCCTTATTCGTGAGGCCAAACGGATTGAACATGGCGGTGATGCGATGCTTCGCACCACACCGCTCTGACATCCATGGAAAACCGGTTCCGTCTTCTGAAGAAAACTGTGCCGTCGCATCAATCTCGTGGCAGCCGCCTTGAGGTGGAACACTAATCCTACGGCAATGCATACCCGTGAATGAAGAAAACGACTTATATTGGTGAACGTAGTTGATCGATGGGTGAAAGATCGTGGTAAACGAGATCATCAATGGTTTTGTACAGGCGATCCAGCTGATCGTGGCACTGAATCCCGAGGTCGTGGGGATTACCATCCTTTCCCTGATCGTCTCGCTCACCTCCACCTGCCTTTCCGCCATCATCTCCATTCCCGTTGGCGCCTATATCTACTGCCACGATTTTTTCGGAAAGCGGCTCGTGATCAACATCATCCAGACGCTGTACGCCCTCCCGACCGTCATCGCCGGGCTCCTGTTGTTCCTCCTCCTCTCGCACCAGGGGCCTCTCGGGTTTCTGGACTTCCTGTTCACCCCGCAGGGAATGATCCTCGCGCAGATGATTCTCGTGACGCCGCTCATCACCGGCCTGACTATCACTGCCTTAAGCGGTATCGACCGGGAGATGCGGTACTCAATCCTCTCGCTCGGGGCAACGAGGCTCCAGGCAGTCGTAACCCTGATACAGGAGGCGCGGTTTGCGATCCTCGCCGCTGTGATCCTCGGGTTCGGCCGGGCGATCTCTGAAGTGGGTGCCGCGATGATCATCGGGGGGAATATCCGTGCCGTCCCGGGGCAGTTCTGGTCCGGCACCCGCGTGCTGACCACTGCAATCTCCCTTGAGACCTCGCAGGGCGATTTCTCGTTTGCCATCGCACTGGGACTCATCCTTCTTGGCGTCGCGGTCATTGTCAACGTCGGCCTGAATATGATCCAGTCGGGATCATTGTGGAGGAACTCGTGGACCTCGTAGAGCTGCGCCGTGCACAATGAGAACAAATGCGATAGAAGCCGAATCGCTCGTAAAAAAGTACGAGGCGCGGGATGTGATCAGGGACGTTTCGGTCTCTGTCGGGGAAGGGGAGATCTTCGGGTTCATCGGGCCGAGCGGTTCCGGCAAGAGCACACTCCTGCGCCTGCTCGACCTCATCGAACAGCCGACCCGTGGGCAGCTCACGATATTCGGCGAGGATGCTCTTGATGCCGGGCCGCGGTTTGGGATCCGGCGGAGGATGGCGCTCCTCAACCAGAAACCAGTCATCTTCAACCGCTCGGTCTCGGAGAATATCGCGCTCGGGCTGAAGTACCGTCAGCAGGCAAAAACCGGGATCGACCGGGCGGTCAAAGACTCCCTTGACGCGGTCGGGCTTTCCGGATACGGGCCGCGGGCCGCACGGACGCTCTCAGGAGGTGAAGCCCAGCGGGTGGCACTGGCGCGGGCGGTGGTGACGAAACCGGAGATCCTCTTTCTGGACGAACCGACCACCAATCTCGATCCGGTTTCGGCAGAGAAAATCGAGGAGATTATCGTGCGGCTGAACCGTGATGAGCGGATCACGGTGGTCGTCAGCACGCACGACATGCTCCAGGGCCAGCGGCTCGCCCACCGGCTCGGCGTCATCATGGACGGCACCCTCCCGCAGGTGGGGACGACGCGGGAGATCTTCCACCAGCCGGAGACGAAGAACATCGCCCGGTTTGTCGGCGTCGAGAACATGTTCTCCGGGGTCGTTATGGACAGCCGGGACGGTGAGGCAGTCGTCGACATCGGAGGAAAACCTGTCAGGGCGGTGTCGCCGTTTCCCCCGGGAACGAAAGTGAGCGTCCTCTTCCGTGCCGAGGACGTGACGCTCCACCTCGGGCAGAGCACAGGGACGAGTGCAAGGAATATGTTTGCCGGGAAGATCCGGCGTCTGGTCCCATCAGGGCCGTTTGTGGACGTGATCGTCGACTGCGGTATCGATATCACGGCGCTGGTGACGATCCGGTCGGCAGAAGATCTCGGCCTTGTCACGGGGAAGGAGTGCTGGGTCTCGTTCAAGGCGACAGCGATCCACGTGATCGCGGAACGGTGAGATGGTCCGGCAGGCAGCCGTCCCGGTTATTCCCTGCCCGGTCTGCCGTCCGGCTACCCGATCACCGGTATCTGTCGGCCAAACGGATGCAAAGTATCAGGGTTTCTTTACGTTCCCAGCCACTCCCGGGCGGGTCTGGTATCCCTGCGGCTGATCTTTCCTGTTTTATCCAGAGCACTGCTGCGATGACGGGTATCCTGGAAGATAAAAATCACGTCAGTCTCTGGTATCCGTTGAACACTCCGTACCGTAAACACAAATATCCATGAGCAACATTGTTTGTATCAGGGAGATGTGAGATCTTCCGGTGATGTGAGATGGACTTACCTAAGGTTGAACATGTGGGAAAAGGGCTCGAGGGCGGCGTTAAAGGGCTCGGAAAAGGCGCACAGGGGTTTCAGGATGAATTCATGGAATTCTTAAAAAAATACCAGGTAATTGGCCTTGCCGTTGCATTTGTCATCGGCTCTGCCGCGACGAAACTGGTGACAGCAGTTGTACAGGATTTGATCATGCCGGTCATTGGTGTCGTCACGCCTCAGGGTAACTGGGAGGTGGCAATCCTCCAGATAGGGCCGATAAAATTCGCCGCCGGAGATCTGGTCAGCAATGTTATCGATTTCGTGATCATTGCACTTTCTGTGTTCGTGATTGTGAAATACATTATGAGAGAAGATGCGACCAAAAAAATCTGATTTTTTTCACGTCACGTATTCCCGGAATTTTTTGATCAGGTTCAGGGTATTCGTTGCCTTCATCGTCTTTTCCTGCTCAATGCTGCTGATGATCTCGATGACGGGGAGGGCGAGCTGGTAGCTCTTTACCGGTCTCCCCTTGTTCTTGCCCCTGATCTCCCGGCAGGAAACCCACCCCTTCCCTGCCAGATACGTCATCGCAAGACTCACTTCAGGCTCCCGGAGGTCGATGCCCCGGTCGATACTCCGGGAAGTTGCTTCCCCCGCACCTGCCAGATATACCAGCACCTTTGCAACGTTCCTGTGCATCCCCAGATCAACAAGAATAGCGGCAAATTCTTCCTCTTTCTGGGTAAAATACATCACTTGTTCGGATCGCATGCATCCCATCCTTTTATTTCCATGGCATTTTTCCCGAGTCATTTCCGCCGTTCCCGGTACATGATAATATGCCGGGAATATAGTATTATATTAGTTACATAATGTTATTAAGATTTTACTTTGTCTTTCAATGGATGATGCAGCAGGAGCATCATAGTACTGTGCCGGGGAAATCATCAATATAATTTTTTAGTTATCTGCCCGTTTTGGCGCCTGATTCTGAAATTCCGGTTTATGTAAGGAGAACGTATCCGGCCGCAACAATCCGGAGATTTAGCCGGAACGCGGCCTTTCAAAAAATACCTCCTGCCGGAACATCCGTTCCGCAGGTTCATGCGTCCCCGTCCATCCCCTCCGGATCACCACTTCCCTCTTCGAGCGGTGCCGGTTCACCGAGGTCTTCCACCTCTTCTTCCGTGCACCAGACTTCAATCGTGGTGTCGACGCCAATGACTTCCTGGTGATACTCATCAGCTGTTGATCCCGGTGACATCACGACCTGGCTCGCCAGTTTTCCCCCGCAGAATCCATACAGCCGGCGGAACGCCCAAGGCGTCTCCAGGATCACTGCCCGTTCGTAATAGACATCCTGGGCAAGCGTGTGGGTACAGAAGACGCCCTTTGTGACCTCGAAAACCGCCTCGCGCACGTACCGCCGGATGTACCAGCGCAGTTCGGAAACGAGAGAAAGGGCGCTCCCGAGCGAGGTCACCGTGATGTACACGCCGCAGGGGAGTTTCTTCGGGTGGTAAAAACGGAGGACGAGGCGGCTCGTCTCGGAAGCAAAGAGGGTATGGTGGAGATCGATTCCTTCCCGCTGGAGCAACAGGATGTTCATCTGGGATCTCCGGCAGCGGGTATGGAAACAACCCCCGTATACAGGATCAGGTATACATGCGAGTATCGGTCATAGTGTCAGCACGGACCTTGCGCACAGCATTTACGAAGTCGATCATCCTGACCGCCGTCGCATCGCGGCGCACCGCGATCATCCCCGCCTCCCGGCAGATTGCCTGAAGTTCCGCGCCGGTCGCTTGGTCGGTCATCGCGGCGACCGATTCGAGGCTCACTTCTGACAGGTGCATCTTCCCCGAGTGGATCCTGAGGATCTCCAGTCGCGCCGTCTGGTCAGGGAGCGGGATCTTTATCAACCGGTCGAACCGCCCCGGCCGCAGGAGCGCTGGGTCGAGCATATCCACCCGGTTGGTCGCGGCCATGATCCGGATGTCCCCCCGGTTATCGAAGCCGTCCATCTCTGCCAGAAGCTGCATCAGCGTCCGCTGCACTTCGGCGCTGCCGGATGTGCCGTCGTTTGTCCGCATGCTGCCGACCGCGTCGATCTCGTCGATGAAAACGATGGCAGGGGCACGCTCGCGGGCGAGCATGAAAAGTTCCCGGACGAGCCCGGCGCCCTCGCCGATGAACTTGTGGACAAGTTCGCTCCCCGACATCCGGATAAAGGTCGCCTTTGCCTCGTGGGCGACAGCCTTCGCGATCAGGGTCTTGCCGGTGCCCGGCGAACCGTAGAGGAGTATGCCTTTTGGCGGTTCGACGCCTATCCTCCGGAAGATCTCGGGTTTGGTGAGGGGGTACTCCACCGCTTCCCGCACCTCCTTGATCTCGTCCGAGAGCCCGCCTATCTGCGCATAGGTGATTGCCGGCGATTCCTCGAGTTCCATGACCCGGACCCGGGCGTCGTAGACGTTGCCGATCACTTTCACGACCGAGAGCGCGTTGTTGACAGCCACTTTTGTGCCGGGTTTTAAAAGCGGCATGATCTCGTCCGAAGCGTGCGTGATGTATTCCTGGTTGTTTCCCTGCTGACGGAGGTAAATATCCCCGGTCTCCAGGATGTCCACGACTACAGCCACAAAGAGCGGCATCCGCTTGAGCTGGTTGTTCTCCCGCTTGAGCTGGGCATTCTCTTTCTGGAGCTCTTCTGTTTTGACTTTGAGTTCAAGGAGCGCTGCCTCGAGCTCGTTGAGCTGGATCTGGTATTTGAGTTCGCTGGAAGGTGGTACATTATTGACGGCTGACTCTTCCATATCACTGATATATCTTCATCTTCAACCATTTATGTGGTGTGATTGTGATCATCAGGGGTCGCGGTATATCGCGGGGCGTCGGGGGCGGTGCACTGCTGGTGAGTCCTGCGCCGATCTCGTTCCTCTCGGGGGTCAACCCGGATACCGGCGTGATTGTGGAGATGGGTCATCCGCTGGAGGGGATGTCAGTTGCCGGCCGGGTGCTAGCATTCCCTCACGGGAAGGGGTCGACAGTCGGCTCGTATGTCCTTTATGCCCTGAGCCGGAACGGGCACGCCCCGGCAGCAATCGTGAATACCGAGGCCGAAGCGATCATCGCGACCGGCGCCATCATCGGCGGCATCCCGATGATTGACCGGATCGGGGTCCCGCTCTCCCGGCTGCGGTCCGGGACGATGGTCCAGGTGGACGGGGATCGCGGCGAGATGGAGTACGAGGGTACGCCGGATCCGACGTGATACCGGATCTCTTGGATACCACGGGATGAGTGGGGTACCATATCCTCATCCTGCAAAGGTCATTGCATGAAGGTGAACTGGCGGCAGATCACGGCAGCACGGAACTCGCGTGCGGTACTGTCAGCCGCGTGCGAGGTGTCAGGTTTTTCCCTTCACACCGTGGATGCTCCCGGGAATGACGTCACCTGTTATTCCCTGAATTCCCTGAACGAACCGGTGTACCGGGAAGAGATCATGGCGGCAGACTGCACCACGATCGTCGGCGGCCCGCACGCGACGGCCGATTACCAGAATGTTGCCCAATACGCGGATTACGTGGTGGTGGGTGAAGGCGAGTATACCCTCCCCCGTCTGCTCGCCGATTTCGAGGCCGGGGGCAGCGGGCAGATCCCCGGTGTGGCGACCCGGGGGTTTTACGAACCGGCGGACACCTGCGTCTTACTCGATGCGTACCCGTCATTTTCAACCATCCAGGGGTACGTAGAGATCTCCCGCGGATGCCCGTTTGCCTGCGGGTACTGCCAGACGCCACAGATCTTCGGGCATTGCATGCGCCACCGGTCGATCGATGAGATCGCCCGGTACGCGAACCGGTACCAGCAGTCCCGGTTCGTCTCCCCGAATGCATTTGCCTATGGATCGGACGGTATTTACCCGGATTTCGACGCGGTCGAACGGCTGCTGAAAAGACTCCGTAACCAGATCTATTTCGGGACGTTCCCGGGCGAGGTGCGCCCGGAGTTCATCTGCGACCGGTCGCTCTCTCTCGTGACCGACTATTGTGCAAATACCCGGATCCATTTCGGCGCACAATCAGGGAGTAATGCAGTCCTCGACCGCCTCGGACGGGGGCACACGTTCGAGGACGCGATGGAGGCTATCGACCTCTGCGACGTGTACGGGATCACGCCGGTTGTCGATTTTATCGTCGGCTTCCCGTTCGAGACCGATGACGACCAGCGTGCGACCGGGGAGGCTATCCGGAAGGTGGTCCAGCACGGGAAAGTCCATCTCCACCGCTTCATCCCACTCCCCGGGACACCGCTTGCCGGCACCCGTGCGCGCCCGCTCCTGCCGGAGATTGAGAGGATGTGCGGAAAGCTCGCCCTCTCGGGGAAGCTGACCGGATCGTGGAATGAGCCCGAGATAAGGTTTTTGAGACGCCGTTTGAAATGATATACCATGAAAGATGTGCTTTTGATAGCAGATCTCCATGGTCAATTCGGTAAAATTGATTCATTTCTGGACCTGAATCCGGAAGCGGTATTTATTGCCGGCGATATCACCAATATGGGTCCGGTGGACTCGGTAGACGATATGCTTTCCCGCATCGACGTCCCCTGTTTTGCGGTACCGGGCAACTGCGACCCCCGTGAGATCATCGATACGATCGAACACTCGGATGCCGTCTGCCTCCACGGCACCCGGCTGGACCTGGGAACGATGACACTCGTTGGTGTCGGCGGTTCGAATCCCACCCCGTTCAACACACCGTTCGAGATGACGGACAAGCAGATCGACGATCTCCTCCATGGTGCGATGGAAAAGATGGAGCGTTCGGTCCATAACGTCCTCATCACCCATGCCCCACCCTACGATACGCTGGATCTTATCAATGGAAACCATGTCGGCAGCCAGAGCATCCGGCGCCACATGAAGGCGTTCGATCTGGTCTGCTGTGCCCACATCCACGAACAGCGGGGCGTGAAAGACGTCGACGGGGTCAAGGTCGTCAACCCCGGCCCGGCGATGGATGGCTACTGCGCCATGCTCCACTTCGGGACCGAAGCAAAAGATATCAGGGTTGAACTCCTGACCGTTTAGCGAGCAGGAGTTCGAGGTACGAAGCGAGTATCGGTTCTCCTTCCACCCCTATCGTTTTTGCAATCTTCTCGATCGTTCCCGTGGGGTTATCGTCCTCGTTTTCAGCGTTCACTTCAATCTCGGCAAATGTCCCAAGCTCATCGACCGTGTCAAGCGAGATTGACGCAGTACCCAGCGTGTAGTTCTCCCGCCACTTGTTCACCTCGGTTGTCCTGGTAAATCCAAGCCGGACGAGCATCGTTTCAAACGCCTCTCCTGACTCCACGGAGAAATTGAGTTCCTCCCGGGCCTTAAGGCCGAATGTTTTTATCTTTGGGCCCTTGTATGTTACGACGGCCTGATCATCAGTATACCGGACCCTCACAGCCTCATCGGTTGTGGCGAAATCCCGGTGGGGGGCATTATAATAGATATCGTGCTCGTGTATCCTGCCACAGAACTTTGCATTTTTTCCGGCAAGCTGTTCACGAACCGGATCGAGCGCGGGTATCCTTACCTTGAGTTCTACTTCGAGCATGGGTGTGCCACACGTTTATCTGTCTTTATTGCGATTTAATATAGTCACGTACTATTGACAGGTGAAGCATGGCAATAAAAGAAGGAGATTTTATCAGGCTCAGCTATACCGGCAGCGCAAACGGGATAATTTTTGACACCACCGATGAGGCCGAAGCTAAGACCGCGGGCATCGAGAGCGACACGGCGGTCTATGGCCCGGTCACCATCTGCGTCGGCCAGAAGCACGTGATACTCGGGCTCGACGAGGAGCTTGCCGGGAAGGACACGGGAACTGAAGGCGATGTCACGGTCCTCCCGGAGAAGGCGTTCGGCGAACGCGACCCGAAAAAGGTACAGTCGTTTGCGAAGAGCAAGTTCAAGGAGAAACCGGTCCGCGGGATGCGGGTGAATCTTGGGGAGCAGGGTGAGGGTCTCATCATCGATGTGATCGGCTCAAAGGTCATCGTTGACTTCAACCCGCCGCTCGCCGGTCAGACGCTCTCGTACCATTACAAGATCGAGGAAACCGTTGATGATCCGGGGGAGCAGTTCCGGGGACTCGTTCGGCTCTATGCCGGCAAAGATATGGAGATCGCGCTCGAAGACGGCAAAGCGATCGTCACCCTCCCGCCCGGCATCAACTATGACCGGCGGTGGGTAATCTGGCGGGGGCGGATCATCCATGAGGCATTTGAACTGATCGCCGGCATCGCCGAGATCGTGTTCGTTGAGTCCTATAAGAGGCCGGAGAAGAAGGAAGAATAAAGCCGGTTTTTATTACCGGTTTTTCGGTTTTGGAGAATTTTTTTGACACGCATGCACAATGGAGTTGTGAATACATCAAAAAAAAGATAATTTTACTACTGAAGTCTAATTCTTCTGAGTAGCCCTTTTTATCGACATTTAAATTCTCTATTCTGAATTATTATCGAAAGCAGAAAGTTGCCGCGTGTGTTATTATCCCACGTAATCCAAGTCCCGGCCGGGGTGTACATCTTTTCAAGTCCAAATCTCTTGTCTGGAAATCCAATCACCTTGATTTGCGTTCTTTTAATTTCTTGTCTACTATCGGACCTAATATTAGACCAAGAATAAGTGGGCAAAAAAATGTAACTCCAATAATAATTGGCTCATAAAATGATTTTTGAGCAACCTTAATATCTATCGATTCACCCGGTTCTAATTCTGATGTGATAATATAATTATCAGGGATTTTTTCAAGTATTAATTTATCAGAAGGTTCAATATCATAAGAGTCAGGAATAACCGTTGTAATAATAAGTTTATTTGCCGTAACTTTAATTAAAGGTCCCTCATTATACAAAATAGGATTTAAATTTAAAGATCCGTTCCAAGTATCAAAAAATAAAGAGCCTTCCCATGTATCAATAGATGTTCTTCTGAAAAAGGGGTTTACTTTTATCGAAATCGGCTTAACACAAGAAATTTCAGCCCAAATTGGTACAGTATTATTATAAATCATTCCATCTGGAAATTCAACCGAATTAGTAAAAATAGCTGATTTTAATGCATATTCAGGTTGAGTGGAATTCATATAGTCGTTGATTTGAACCTCACTAAAATTAGTCATATCAATACTAGGACGAAAACTATCGGATTTTATTTTAATTTGCGCATCCGAATAATCGAACGGATTATTTAAATTTATTGAAATCGAATCAACCGGATATTTTGCAGATATTCCCGAATCTGTAGTTTTTGCATTATATCGATTAAAATAGAACGTAACAGATTCATATTTACTATTTTCAAAAATTAAAGGAGTTGATATGCACAAAAAAAGCACAACGCAGACTATTATTATAACTATCGTAATTATCTGTCTCATTTTCAAAATCACTTTCTGCATTCAGAACAAACCTTGAATTTTCAGTTTAAAAAGATTTAGATAAACTGTCATTCTCCTATTTTCAAAGTCGGATTCTGTCAAATGATTATATCCTCGTCATAACCCCAATCAGGATAGTGCGTGGTGGTACGGAGCCAAGTATACCCGTGATTCTGTTTTTCCGGTCGCTTCAATCACTGCTGACAGGTCACGCGAGCAGCCGAAGAACCGATAGCCCTCTTTCCATGCAATTGCGTTAAAGACCAGTCCCCCTCCGCTTTATCTCGTACTCTCCGACACGACCCGCGCCCTTCCCGGGATGCACTGCCAGCCCTCAAGGACGCGGCATCGGGTCTCCCTATCCCATCACCTGAGCTTTACCCGGAATCCGGGCCCATTTCAGCCCCCGATTCCCAACAACCCCTCCCGAAAACGCCTGCAAAACGCCCGGATTTTCCACAAAAATAAAACCCGATTAAATAGCCCCGATTGCCAGAATACGCGATTAAAATGGCGGAAAAAGACCCCCAAGATCTGGGTGAGTTTTCATTTCAGCGATCAATAGTACGATTTTCCTGAGATCTGCCAAGGAAAGGGCCTTGGCGGCCCGCTATTGAAGTCTGGGGTATTTAAGCGTATTTTCGCGAATTAACGGAGATATGGGTGGGGATTTGGGAGGAATTACGCTAAACGGGGGTGACGCAATGAGACAGGGACCTGCTCTCGGATTCTGCAAGGCGATCGAACATTTAAAAAAAATTTCCGGTACGATTATCTCATTTTTTGGAAAATATTCGGATCGGTTTTCAAAGATTTTGAAAAATGTTTAGCAAGGTTTCCTGCAATTTTTAAAATCCGGAAGGGTTTTTTAAAAATTTTACAAAAAGTTCACCAATATTTTTGGAAATTTTGTAAAAAATCCGGAAAGGTTTCCACCGATTTCCAAAAAAAAAAATCCGGCAAGACCAGAAGCCAAAACCGGTCGTGACGAAAGAGACGGCACCTTTCTTTAGTATTTCTCCAAAATCATGTTTTTAGTCATTTTCCAAGACCGGCCTCCAGTTCGCTGAGAACGCCGGCAATATCTGTTTTCGGCAGCTGGCAGGAATGCCCGGAACAAATATAAGCCGTTGCTATTCCGTCATTCGCTACCATTTCACGCGTAAACGGCGCGATTGTGACGATCGAATCTCCGGCTGGTCCTGTCGGGCGCTGGAGCATGACCGTCCGCGGGAGATATGCTGCGTGGAGGGCACGGATCATGGCGATTGTCCGTTCATTGCCAGGATCACCGGCGATCACTATCTCGCGGGAGGGACCAAGTTCGAGGTCGAGTGCGACAAGGAACCATGCGCACGAGGCAGGAGTATGGCGCATCACCCTAAGGAACCCCCGCGAGAGCACCGCCGCCCGTTCTTCCGCATCAGGATCGCCGGTCAGCCGTGAGAGCAGGAGCAGGTTTTCGCAGGCGACGGAGTTGGATGACGGGACTGCCCCGTCATACCATTCTTTCCTGCGGGCAATAACCGCTTCAGCACGGTCGGAGACAGAGAAGAACCCGCCTTCCTTCGGATCCCAGAAGTGATCTATGAAATACCGGTGCAGCGCGATGGCGTCGGACAGGAGCTGCACATCATACGTTGCCTCGTAGAGCGCGATGAGTGCCCTCACGGTGAACGCGTAATCGTCTGCAAACCCCAGAATTCCCGCCTCCCCGCCACGGTACCGGTGGTACAACCCGCCGTCGGGGCTGCGCATACGGGTGAGGATGAACGTTAATGCACGCCGTGCAGCATCGGCATAGATGTGTTCACCAAATGCCCGGGCGGCATATGCAAGGCCGATACAGAAGAGCGCGTTCCAGTCGGCCAGCACCTTGTCATCCCGTGCCGGCCGGGGGCGTTTGTTCCGCACGGTGAAAAGGCGCTCACGCAGATTGTTCCTATCTGCAGGGAGCCCGGATCCCCGCATCCTTTCCGGACCGTCAGATAGACGCCGGGGGATGTTCATTTTGGAGCGGCCACCGGCATCAAAATAATTGCCCCCGGGCAGGATGGTGAAAGCCTCTGCTGCACGTGCCGCCTCCTCATGGCCGAGGACGGTTTCCAGTTCTTCCCGCGTCCAGGTGTAATAGGCACCCTCACCACCTTCACTGTCTGCATCCTCTGCCGAGAAGAAGGCGCCCTCAGGTGAGGTCATGTCGCGGAAGACGTAGGTGATGATCTCCTGTGCCACCCTGCAGAAGTAGGGATCTTTTGTTGCCTGGTACGCCTCGGTGCACGCCATCACCATCAGTGCCTGGTCGTACAACATCTTCTCAAAATGCGGGACACGCCATCTGGCGTCGGTGGAGTACCGGTGCAGCCCGAATCCGATCTGGTCGTAAACCCCGCCATCACGAATGGCGCGAAGGGTCTTTTTTGCCATCTGCAGGGCCTGATCCTTCCTGGTCCGGTACCAGTACCGTAACAGGAAGACCAGGATGTGTGGCGACGGGAACTTCGGTGCTGTGCCGAACCCCCCGTTCACCGGATCGAACTGGAGCGCGAGGTGCCCGAAGGCCTCCTCCATCATGGTATCATCGGGATTGCCGGTGCCGGGACTTCCTGACTGCACCGGCCGGATCGCGGATGTGATGCTCTCTGCCGACAGCAGGAGCGCGTCCCGTTGTTCTCGCCAGAGTCTGTTGATCCGGGGGAGGATATCAAGCAGGCCGTCCATGCCGAACCGGCTGGCTCTGGGGAGGTAGGTCGCGGCAAAGAACGGCTTTTTCTCCGGTGTCATGATGATGGTAAGGGGCCATCCCCCCTGGCCGGTCATCATCTGGCAGACGGCCATATACACGCTGTCGATATCGGGATGCTCCTCGCGGTCCACCTTGATGCAGACAAAATACTCGTTTAAGAGCGCCGCCACCGCGGGATTCTCGAAGGATTCGTGTGCCATCACGTAGAACGTTATAACCAATTCATGTGCCATAACATTTATTATACGAAAGGGTGGACTATTAGGTATGACCGCGACAGCACCAACAGGAGCCGCGCGACCGTTCCATACGTTTAAGCCGGAATATGTGGAAGCCATGATCGCCAAGTCCACCTTATCAGACCAGGACAAGGAACTGATCGCAAAATTCCTTAATGAAAAGAAAGGGTTAGCCAATCGGATCACCAAGAAAAAGGGGATCAGCATCGGTCGGGTAAAAAAGATATATTACCACTTGATCACCTGGCGGAACTGCGCCGGGATTGATTTCTCTCAGCTCACGTTTGACGATGTGATCGACACCATGAACCGCATCGAAGAGGCCGGGAAGTTCAACCAAAACACGATGCGGGATCATGTGGCTATCGTGAAGATGTTTTTGGTATGGCTAGCTGATAACGATAAGAGCCAACTTACCGATAAGCAACTGAAAAAGATCAGCATACCAGCCGCCCCGGACCGAAAGATTGGCGCGATGGATAAGATTACCGAGGACGATAAGGATGCGATGATTCGGGCGAGCATGAGCCCACGGGATAAAGTAATCATTTCTCTGTTATGGGAAAGTGCATTGAGGCCGGTTGAGATCGGACAGTTGCAAGGTCAGGATGTCGAATTTACCCCTCAAACGATGTATATCACCACAAGAGGGAAGACCGGCCGGACCAGAAAGATCCCGTGTCCGGTATCAATGATTTATATGAAACAATGGTACGATAACGCACCGTACAAGATCGAAAGGGATACGCCGGTATTCTGCGCTCTCACACCAACCGTGGATAAGGATGGTGTACGGCACTTTTTCGGCCTTAAAGATGATTCATTAAGGGAGCAGCTTAAGGCAATCGCAAAACGGGCAGGAGTAAAGGATTACAAACACCCGTACCAGTTCAGGCATACGGCGATCACCCGGTACCTAGATGCCGGGATCCCGGAACGCCAGGTAATGCGGATCTCCCATGGGGGGGATACCCGGATGCTCGGAATCTACTATCTGAATGATGATAATCAGGTTGAGGACAGTATCAACACCAAGATCCATAAACTTCCCTCAAGGCGGGAGCGGGAGGCCAAGAGAGAGATGGAAATAACTGAACGGATCTGCCCGGCATGCGGAACGGTACACGATGCAAACTTTCGGTTCTGTGGTAAATGCGGCCAACCACTCACTGAAGAGGGGGAAAGGGAAAGGTGTGCGGTGATGGCAAAAGTTGAATCTGAAGAATATTCACCTCAAGATATACAGAAGGCCATATCGATTTTAAAAGCTCTGCAGATGGGGAAAGTATAACCTTTTCAAGCAGGTGTGAGATGACAAAAAAACTGAAAAAAACCAAGAAACCAACACAGAGATTTTGCAAAATCGGGGCTCAATATTGTCCTTATAAAAAAGAATTGCGAGGATATACGCCGATTATAGTCAATTTTGGAAACAGTGATGAGGTTAGAGCCCAAGTTTTTAATCCTGATTTTGAATAAGAATTATTGATTTTTCCCCAACAACGTCATAATTGATAAAAACGGTTCTGCGCGCTTCATGAACATTTCGGCACGATTAACGAGCGTTTCTGCGGCTTTATCAAGAGTTTTAAGGAATTTCTTCCATGTCATATCCTTTGGTTTCCATTTTAGGAAGTCTTCATAGGGAAAATCAGTGGATTTGAGGCCAGTTATTTCGAGAAATTTAAGATAATATTCGTGTACCTCTGGTGGGGGAGCCATAGCAAGCTCGATTTGTTTCTTCTGCCGGTACCGTTTCGATGCCGCCCGCCATTGTGCCCGCAACCGCTCTTGTTTTGTCGGTTTCGGTATTAGGTGTGTCATAATTTGAGAAATTCTTTGAAATACCGTCATACTGTAGATTCTGCACGTCATAACCAAAAAACGTATCGACGAGAAAACATTATGACGTTTTTTCACAACACAAAAAAACGCGTTCTAATCTTCATGGGACTCTTTAAAATCATTAGAGGCAAGATAAATTTCCAAAATTTCTTCAGAGTATTCCCCGCCCTGGATAAACTCACCAAAATAACCTAACATTTCATTCGGACACTTTTGAATGGAAAATTGCCGGAACATCTCAAGTTTGAATGAACTTTTTTTAATTTCTTCCCAATTTTCCAATGGCAATGTCCGGACAAAAAATTTAGAGATCATATTCCAGAGTTGTGCGGAACGCTTTTTTGAGTGTAGTGGGGCAACATTTTCATTAAAAATTTCACTGTCTGCAAGAGCCTTATTTATTGCATCCCGGCAGATATGAGATAGAGGGAGTCTCTTTAATTTTGCTTGTTGGAGCGTCGAATTAGACAATCTAAAGGTAAATTTTCCCTCTTTTATTTTCATTTAAAAAACCTCTAAACGTTTGAATATTTGTCCGGACTGTCCGGACATTCTGTCCGGACATTTCTTACTACTACTAGCTATGTAGTTATGTCCGGACAAGAAAGAAAGAAAGAAAGAAAGAGACTCAGGGAAATTTGTCCGGACGGAATGTCCGGACATTGTTTTTGCATCGGATGATCTTGACTTCATGATCATCCCTTCGATTGTGGTTTATCGTCGGTTAAAATGAGCCGGCCTTTCTCTTTAAGAACCTGGGCCAATGCTTGATACCACAATGGCATGCTTCGAAGAGTTGCCCGATCGGTCCGGATCGGATCCTTGTTCATTCAAGATCCCCCCCAAGGATTTATGAGGTCCTCTGTGATCCAGGTGTGGTAACCGCGGCCTCTTGGGAGGGTTGCGTTCCGGCCTTATCGACCTTATTTTCTTCGGGCTCTTCCTTTAAAATCCGCTGACAGTTGGGACAACGGAACACATACTCTCGGCGTGGATACCACGAATGATGGCAGTATGGACAAGAAACTTTGCTGACAAAATATACCATACAGTATATCTTGGAGGAGATCCTTGGTAACCATAACGAAAACTCCGAGTTGAACCACATCTGTGACAAGTTATAAAAATAATCCAGTAATGTTAGAAATGCATGACGGTGAATTGAAAATACGTCGACAGAAATACTTTCCCGAATCGGATCGGCTGGAAGTTGACTGGATACCTATACCGCCAAAATATCAAACCTCCAAAAAAATCCCTCTCTCTCATAAATTTAAAGAGCATATTGATCAGGCGTCCGGAGAAAAATTCAGACTTCTTTTTTCGCGGATGACACATGGTCTCCATTGTCGTGAATGTAAAAAAGAGATGTCCCCTTCAAAAGCCTGGGACGATTTTCTATTAAAAATTTATTTTCCTCCTCTCGTTACCTATCTAAAATCTAAAGGGAAAGAGGTCTCTCTCGATGAAGTTCGGGAAGAATTAGCTGCCATACCAAAGAAAATATTTCCCTATCGTGATTATTGTTCGGAAGAATGCTATAAAAAATATCGTGAGAGAAAACGAAAAGAGACACGGGATAAAAAACGATTGAAAAATTATCAAGATCTTCCCGAATACGAAAGACCTGACGGTTTTTGTAAAATCTGCGGTAAAAATATTTCAAATAAAAAAGCCGGTGCGGTAACTTGCTGCCCAGCCCATAGACAGGCATACAAAAGACGGAAAGACCGGCTTAAACTCGTGCAATAACTGGTTAAGGATCCTCGGCCTGACCTATCTTTATGCAATTCCTCTAGGAGTTTTGTATCAAACAAGGGGTTGTCGGATCCGAACCGGGCTCGTATCGCAGGATTCAGACGATAGACACGCACAGATCAATTCTGTGGCCTTTTTTCAGTACCCGATGGCATAATATATGCAGCAACTGAAAAGAAGGCCGGTTTTGATGAGGTTCTGGTGCGATGACGGTTCCGACTGTCAATATTTCACATCGCTGTAACGACGAGTGATATTCCTAGTCATCTTTTTGAATGCTATAAAAAAGGGGTTACTTCAGTCCTAAGAATTTTAAGATTATATCAATCCAACTCCCTTGTTCTGCGATCTTGGCATTCTGTTGAGCAATTTGACTTTGCATCACGGCTATCGTGGCACTGTAATTTATCGTTTCTGTAGGTTGCGATGTTACTATCGTGATTGTTGTCTGTGGTGTTGTTGGTGTTGTTGTTGGACTTTGTGTAACTTGAGTTGTTAGCAATGTAGTGGTTGCGGTGGTCTGGATCGGTCCGATTGCGAACGCATTGGGCAATATTATCTTCTGACCATCGGGATTTGTTACCTCAACGTCCACGAGACCTATAGTAAGGCCGTTGAGGTTGAACGAGCCTGTGATCTGGGACGAGGAGACAGAGACTCCGGTTCCGAAAACCGGCGCATATCCCGGTTGTATGAGTTCTACCGTTGCGCCACTCTGGAAATTGCTGCCAGTAATGGTCAGTGTCACAACGCTGTTCAAGGCTCCATTGTTTGGGGAGATGCTGTTGACGCTTGGCGGATTGCCGGAGAGTGTTGTATCTGTAGAGGCAGAAACAGTATTACAAAGCAGATTCAATGTAAATCCAAAAAATAACCCAATAATTAAAATGGATATAAGATTTCTCCTATGGTTTTTCAAGTGAGTATATTTCATTAGCATCATACTTACCTCCAATTACCATTTCAATAATTTCAGTCTCTTGATTGATAGGAGATATATTATTTTCTTTTTAATTTTCTGATAGAATTTACACCCCTTAAAAAGCAATTGATAACATATCTACTATAACTAACAGCTCCCGCGAACGTGCCAGAACCTTTGATGATATAACTTTTATAATACTGTTTTTTGTCAGAGCAATAACGAGCGATGGATATTTTCTTAATTTTTCCCTTTCAGAATAATGAAATAGCACAGGATTTATTCTCTTTATCCATCACGTGGCACCAGTGGCAGGTGGCATAGCCGATAGAGAGAAAGACGGGCCGGTCCTTTTTGCGTGCGAGAGAAAACGCCTCATCGCCCCACGGGAACCAGTCGACCGGGTTCTTTGCATGCTGCAACAGGTACGGGCTTTTTTCGTGAATGAGACGGTTGGGACGGCCCATATCTATCTCTGGTGCAGGCACTGTTCCGGGCATAGTGAGTCCATGTGCAGTGCATCATGATGAGCTTTATCACGGGATCCTGCCCCAAAGGATCTGCCCGCTGGTGCTGGCAGAGCCGGATTGTTATTCACGGGTACAACTGTATCCCTGGCACCTCCTCACCGGGCTCATCAATACTACGTTTTATTCATGAGGATCCTCATCGACAGACCGCCAGCCGGGTCCTAGTATGGATGTCGGTTGAGGTCGGAAGGAATTCCACCAGCTTGGCATGCATACTACCATGTGCCCGGTGATATGATATCCTCAAAAAGTCGGGGTTGATGAAGTAGCCAATGAACGTGAACGGTAGTTCGCCCGGCAAAAAAAATTATTTCCCGGTCTTGTATCTGAGCAGTGCCGCGATCCCGCCAAGGGCATCGAGCCGTTCGCCCGGTTCGAATCTTGACGAGAGGACTACAATCTTGGCCCGCATCCCCTCTGCCTGTTCCACGAGCCTGGTGATTGCCGCATCGTGGAGAAGGGTATCGGTGATCAGCACCTCTTCAGCCGCACCGTACCCTATTGCGTCGGCCACATCCGCCCGGCCGTAGGCGACTGCCCCGTCCTGCGCGATGCGCAGGAGCACCTCGTCCATCAGGTTCACCTCGCGGGAGAGCTGGAGGTCGCCAATCAGTTTTTCGAGCGCACCGGCACCGATCACGTCCTGAACCGCGCCCCTGCCGATTCGCCGGGTCTCGATCACCAGCGCCCGGGCGGCGGGTTCGCTTCCCCGGCTTTTTGCGTATTTCACGAAGTCGTCACGGACAAATCCCGGGCCGGCGATGATGAGCGGGCCCGATACCTCTGCGATATGCGAGAGTACCTGGTCGAAAAATGTGGTTCTGGTACCGGTTTCCCCTCCCTTGCCGCTGCCGGCCGTGATCGTGATCACGCTCTCCGGCCCGTACTGCCGGAGCCGGAAGAGCTCCGCCTCCCCCTCCTCGATGGTCAGAACGTGGATCACACCGTAGACCGAGGCTTTTACAGCCCGACCAATCCGTTCAAGGTCGACCGGCCGCCACTGCTTTATGACCGATATCTCGTGGCCGGCCTCAGCATTCAGGGTATGATAGGCACCGGCGTCTACACCGTGCTCGATCGGTCCGCTGATCCGCAGGCGCACCCCCTGCTCCGAAAACTCGACCCGGCCCACACGGATCCCGAGGCGCACCGGCCTCTTTTCTGCCTTTTCCGGTCGTATCCTGTCCGACGCCGCCTCGACGCTCCGGAAGGTGGTGGCAAAGACGAGATCGCCCGGTGCGATCAGGTGCCGTAGGTGCCAGAGGTCATCGATGCTCTCCGGCAGGAGCCGGATCTCGCCCGCGTTATTCTTGAGCTCGCAATATTCAGTCTTCATGATACCCCACGATATCGGATCCGCCGGGCGGAATGTATGCTGCCACCGCATCGGTGTTCAGGACTCCCCTGAGCGCCTTTTCGCCCCCGGCATCGATCCGCTGCCGGAGGATGCGGAGCACCTTTTTTGTCACATCATTTTGTTCGAACTTCCCGGGCACAAGCTCGATGAGGGTCTTCGTCTGCGTCCGGATGGCCGAAGGAGGCCCGCCGATGACCGCCGCATGCGGTTCGAGCACAAGACCGATCCCGGCCGCGAGCGGCACGTTCCGGTAGTACGTGCGTTCCCCGCGGACGATGAACGAACCGCGGGATACGTATTCCCCGGACTCCGGCGTCTTGCTGACCTGTGAAGGGAGTGCGCTGTAAACGTCGGCAGAGAAATGGCCGCTTTTCCACGCGCCGGAATAGGACGCGGCAAACTGCGCGACCTCGTCCATCCGCGCCGTGATGCCTTTCACAATCACGACACTGGCGCCATGCACGTCCGCGTGCACGAAGAGATCGCCGCCGGTCATGTACTTCTTGACCAGTTCTTCGTTCTGGGACGCATCCCTGCCGCCGAGTACCACCACGCCGTCACTGGTGATGAACCACCGGAACCGGTGGTACCACAGTTTTTTCATCGGCACAATCTCGCGCGGCCGGGGTTTTTTCTTTGGGACCGGCCGTGCCATGGCGGCTGTTGCCCCCTCCTTTTTCCGTTTGAACTTTTTTATAACCGCGTAGTACCGTTCCGCGTTCTGCTCCACGCTCTCGCCCACGAAGATCTTCACCTTCATTCCGAGGTCAAGGTCGACCGAAGCTTCTTCCGGGTGGATCGCGAGGATCTTTTTCGCGACCGGGAGGGAACCGGCCCGGACGGTATTCCCGATCTCCTGCCACGAGTGTCTCTTTGCTGCGGCAGAGAGCGTGGTGATCACATCGGTCACGAAAGGGTAGTTCTCGTAGATCGCGGCGGTCTGCTTTTCAGCAGAAGCGATCTTCTGGTCGAACTTTTTTATCGCGTCCTGCTGGTATTTCCGGATCCGATCCGGGCCGGTTACTTTTGGCCCGGCCGTTCTGCGCACGGTCGCCGCCACCGGGTAAAATGCGTCGAGCGCTTCGGAAAATGTCGGAAAACGCGACGGTTCACCGGTCCCCTCCAGATCGATGGGCTCGCATCTTTTTTCAGAGACGACGGGGGCGGGCGCGCCCGTCACGCGGGAGAGCAGCTCCCGGATGGCGGAAAATAGTGGTGACGGGTCTGCAGCTGCCGCCGGCGTGGTCTTGTCGATGCCTGCCGTCCTGCAGATATACTCCGCATAGGTGCCGCCGAGCATACATCCGGTGGCAAGCGCCCGGACGATGTCCCGGTCATCCTGTGCGAGTGTCGCTGCCAGATCTTCCTGTGAGCCGGTCGGGTCGGTCGCGCTCATCGTGTACGTGGCGCCGGGAACGACATCGCGGTCCCTGAACCGGTGATGCCGGAGCGGCTTTACAATCCGGTACGTCTCGTCAGTCAGGATCACATTTCCCTCGTCGAAGAGCTCGATGATGAGCCGGTAGGTGAGGGCGCCTTTCCCGATATCAATGATAAGGATCCGTTCGAGGCCGTGTTGCCGGATCGCGAGCACCCTGCCCCCGGAGACGTACTTGCGCAGGAGCATGGCAAACTGCGGGGGGTTTTTTGGGGGCTCGGCAAACGCCTTTGTAAGGTACGCCCGGCGCCCGGTCTCGACGATCAATTGATATTTCGCATGGCTCTCACCGTTCAGCCGGATGCCGAGTGTCCGGGTATCGAACTGGTAGACCTTGTCGATCCAGAGCGGCAGTTTCCTGCACAGCTCCACGGTCACCGCCCTCACATCGATCCCGCTCATCCCCTGCTCTGTCGCCATGGAAGTCTATACCAAATTACATATGGCTTGCGCACTAAAAAATAAGACTACTGGAGTGACGGGATGGGCGACGAAGCGCGCGAAGAGCAGCAACCGGCGCAGTCAAGAAAACAGAAGACCCGGCTCGAAAAACAGGCAGAGCACATTGGCCGTATCCAGCGGACGCTGGTCGCATGCCTGATCGGTATCGGCGTGGGGGTCGTATCGTTCTACCTGAGCGGCGTCTCAGAACGGGATATCGGGCTCCTCGCATTCATGCTCATGCTCGCCGGCGTTGTTATCCAGCGGCATATCTTCTCCCTGATGAGCCACGGCAGCACGAAGCTGGGGGCCAAGGACTGGATATACCAGGGCTTCATGACGTTTGCCTTCTGGTTCATGACATGGACCATCCTGCTTTCGGCCATGGTACCGGTCGCCGACTTTTCTTCAAACACCATCTCCGGCGCAGTACCGCTGTCAGTGACCTTCCGTGACACCAGTACGAATACCCCGACATCGTGGAACTGGAGTTTCGGTGACGGTACATTTTCAACGGTACAGGACCCGGAAAAGACCTATGCGTCTGCAGGTAACTTCACGGTAAATCTCACGGCGACAAATGCTGACGGGAGCAATACGCTCATGAAGGTCGATTATATCACCGTTTTCCCGGCAGTCCCGCACTGATTTCGTCACTTTTTGATCTCCATGAGAATTGCTATCGTTCACAAGGACCGGTGCCATGCCAAGAAATGCGGGACCGAATGCATCCTCTATTGCCCGCGTGTCCGGACCGGCGACGAAACCGTGATCCTGGGCGAGGACGGCAAGGCGATCATCTCCGAGGAACTCTGCGTCGGTTGCGGAATCTGCGTCAAGAAGTGCCCGTTTGAGGCGATCGATATCGTGAGCCTGCCGGAGGAGCTCGAGCACCCGACGCACCGGTATGGCAGGAACGGGTTTGCCCTGTACGGCCTCCCCATCCCGGTCGAAGGAAAGGTCACCGGTATCCTCGGTGCAAACGGCATCGGCAAAAGTACCGCCATCAGGATCCTCTCCGGGCAGCTTCGGCCGAACCTCGGGAACTTTGATAATGAGGTACCGTGGGAAGAGATCCTGAAGCGCTATGCCGGCACCGAACTCTTCGATTACCTCCAGACGGTTTCGAAGAAGAGCAAAAAAATCGCGGTAAAACCGCAATACATCGATTATATCCCAAAGGTATTCACCGGTACGGCAGGGGAACTGCTCAGGACTACCGACGAGCGCGGGGCACTCTCCGAGATCCTGCCGGTGCTCAGGCTCGATCCTGTTCTCGATAACGGGATTGGGACGCTCTCGGGCGGGGAGCTCCAGCGGGTGGCGATCGCGGCCTGCCTTGCCCGGGATGCGGACCTGTACTTCTTCGATGAAATCACGCCGTTTCTTGATATCTACCAGCGCATCTCCGCTGCGAAACTGATCCGTGATCTTGCGGTGAACCGGCCGGTGGTGATCGTCGAGCACGATCTGGCCATCCTCGATATGGCGGCCGACACCGTGCATGTCGGGTACGGCAGGCCGGCGGTCTTTGGTATCATCACCCGCCCCAAAGGTGTCCGGGTCGGGATCAACCAGTACCTCGAAGGGTATCTCGCTGAAGAGAACGTCCGGTTCCGCGAGACGCAGGTGGTATTCGAGAAGCGGGCGCACGAGAAAGGGTCAAAGCGGGAGGATCTTGTCGGGATCCCGGCGATGACCCGGCAGTATCCCGGATTTTCCCTGACGGTTTCGGAGGGCACCATAAAGTCCGGCGAGGTACTTGGTGTGGTGGGGGCAAACGGGATTGGCAAGAGCACCTTTGCCCGGCTACTGGCGGGCGTCGAAAAGCCCGATACCGGGACGGTGGAGACCGATCTTGTGATCTCTTACAAGCCGCAGTACATCAAACCAGAGACCTCCGATTCGGTCGAGATGTACCTGCGCCGGTGCACCCCAAAATTCGATACGTCCTATTACCAGCATGAGATTGTGGAACCTCTTTCCCTGCAGGTGATCCTCCAGTCCCGGGTCGACTCCCTGAGCGGGGGTGAGCTCCAAAGGGTGGCGATCGCCGGCTGCCTCTCGCGGGATGCGGATCTTTATATCCTCGATGAACCCAGCGCCCATCTCGATGTCGAGCAGCGGGTGAAGGTAACCCGGCTCATCAAGCACCGTGCCGAGGGAAAAGAGGTGGGAATCCTCGTGATCGACCATGATATTTACCTCATCGACATGATCAGCGAGCGAATCCTGGTCTTTGAAGGCGAGCCCGGGCGCGAGGGCAACGCTGCAGGGCCTTTTGCCATGCGGGATGGCATGAACCGCTTCCTCCGGGAGCTCGATGTGACCTTCCGCCGCGACCAGAGCGGCCGCCCACGGATCAACAAGCCCGGGTCGTTTTTGGATCGCGAGCAGAAGAGCCTCGGTGAATACTACTATTATTCCGCTGACGATACCTGAACTGTGCAATCACAGATTTTAATACAATTGCGCCCAATTTTCCCATATATGCGGGAAGAGAAGTTAACTGATGTTATAGCCTATTACAAACTCAACCAGCTGAAGCGGGATTTTTTCGGTTATATAGGACGTAATTCGGTAAAAGTTGACGCTAATCTTCCCGTTTTCTTCGGCCACGTCGTATCCGCGCTGGAGGGCTCGTTTCCCGATCTGTCTGATGATACCCACGACGAATTTATCGACGCGATCACCTTTATGGTGCTGGACGCGAGCCAGACCGGAACCGATTCTGAGTATATCGAAAAAGTTGCCGCCAGCGCCCTCCGGCTGAAAAAGGAGAAGGATGCGGAGGAGGGCATCAACCTCATGGTCGGCCTGAAACTGCTCAAGTCCGGCGAGTACGAGCGGGCGCTGCAGTACCTGAAAAATTACTGGCACCGCGATACACTGATCGGTACTGCCGTGGCGTACTGCTATTACACACTTTCCCTCTTTGAGTCCACCCCTCTGTCATCTGACAGCGATGCCCGGCGCCCGAATGAGAAGGAGCTGCTCGCCCGGGAGAAACTGATCGACCTCACACGCGTCAAACCGCCGGTGAACCAGCTCTGGCAGCTCCGGCTCGAAGATCCGTCATTCCTGCACCGGACCTTCTGGCAGATGATCCGCCTCGGCCTTGAATGGTTTCCCAGCGAAAAATGGTTTGTCGAGGTGGGACTGAAGAATGCCGCGCTCACGAAAAATGCCGAGATCCGGAAAGAACTGCTGGATATCGGTTTGGCACGGTTCTATATCGATCTTGACTTTTTACGGGAGGTGTATTATTACAAGCTGGAAAACCGCGATGCGGCCGGTGCTGCAAGTGTGGTCAACCAGCTGATCGCGCAGTACCCTCTTGAAACCGAGCCTGTTTACCTCGGGCTCAAGCTCTCCCTTCTGACAACGAAAAAGAGCGCCTATCATGCGTTCAGAAGACTTGCTTCGACAAAGGGAATACCTGCTTACACACTGGATCTCTTTGATATTGTGTTTGACCTGCTGACGAATGAGAAAAAGGATGCGGTGTACCACATTGCGGAATTCGAGAAGGAATATCCCCGGCTGCAGTACTATATGACCGCGCTCCGGTACATTGCCACGGACTTTTCCTCTCCGGACGAAAACCGGGTGAAAAAAGCCAGAAAAACCCTTCTCGATTCCGTCGATCAGTACTGTCTGGAGGAACTGCACCTGAAAAAATGAGTTCCTTCCGGATGGTTGGAGGAAAGCGCCACCCGGATGAAGCGGCAGTGACAGCGGAAATTTATTTTGGTGAGCATTCCATATGGGGATGCCACAGGGAAAATTATCTGCTGGGGCGGTGGACGGGCTGCGTCAGGAGGCGGAAGGCATGGTCAGCAGGTGCTAACAGCGTGAGAGAGGCCAGTAACGATCTTTTTTACCGGGAGCCAGAGAATGACGGCCATAATTTTGAAATGAGATCCATGATCTGGTCGAAGAGCGTACGGGACGGCGCTGCTGTCACGACCGGCACGGGCAACTGTGTTGTCACAACTGCCCCGGGTGACGGTGTTGCACTGGTGGAATTTGGCGCAGGAGCAGTGGCATTTATCGCCAGCGTTGCAATTTCGACCGTAATGGGGGCAGAAGAACTGGCATCCCCGGTATAGAACCCCATCACGGCCGCAGTGGAGAACCATACCCTGCCATAGGCGTCTGTTTTCACCGTTTTGACAATCGGTGAGGCCCCAATGCCCTCGAATCTTCCCAGGTGTTCGCTGACAGCCCCTCCCGCCCAGACAAAAATACCGTCATTGGTGGCAAGATACAGTTTCCCGTTAGACCCTTTATCAAGATCGTTGATGGGTATCGATGGTGGTTCGAGAACTCGGCCGGACAGGACCGTGGTAAACCCTGAGGACTCATCATAGTGTGCCACCAGAGATGAATTGAAAAAATATGCACCGCCGAATGGGTCCCGGCGCACATGCTCCAGAAGCCCGAACGGGCCGTTTTTATCCTGTATCTCATCAAACTGCACGGTTTCATTGGGTATGGTGATCCGCCACAATCCCTCATGGTCAGTTGCTATCAGGAGCGTGTCATCAGTACTGTCCGGTACCATGCTGTCAACCCGGTAAAATCCGGGACCTCCCGGGGCAAACGGCTGGTACCATGTCCACGAGCCGTTCCGGTAACGGTGGATCCCGGCGGTACCGGTTGCGACCCACATATCGCTGTTCCACCGCTGGAGAACATTGATCCGCGGGTCCTTCAGGACCTGCTGGTCACGGATTGAGATATACGACACGCCGTTATAGATCTGGATACCGCTCTTAAATCCAATCCAGAGATTGCCAGTGTTGTCATATTCCACTGCTGTAACGAAATCATCCATCAGGCCTGCTGATATGTTGGCGCGGTTGAGGTGTTGGGTGATCCAGCTCCCGTTATACGTGGAAAGACCGTTTGCGGTCGCAACAATGACCTCCCCGTGCTGCCCGTTGATCAGGTCCGTGATCTGGATGGATGAGATCGAGTCCGGCGAGGGAATAAAGAGGCGGAACTGACCGGGACCGTTCTGGATCCCCGATGAAGTAGTGGAGAGTTCAGCAGTGTTCTGCGCACCTGACGGAACCGGCAGGAGGCAGCAGACCACTATGAAAACGAGCAGAACTTCAGATCTCATGCGATGTGCCATCAGCCACTCTCACCATCACTTTTCCGCTGTGGGAGGGAAAGAACGTGACCGATCTCCCCCCCCTGCCCCCAACATCTTCCGCCGCCAGTTTGATGTTCTGTTCAGCAAGGACGGCCCGGATCTTCTCCGCATTCCGTCCGCCGATATTGAGGTTCGTGCCGAAATATTCGAACATGCATGCGCCGCCGGCCATCTTTGCTATCAGTGACTGTTTCCGGCAGCCGAGTGCAGCAAGTTCCTTTACCAGCAGCGGGATGGCAGTATCAGCGTATTTTCCCGGGCGGTCGGTTCTCCCGGCACTTTCCGGCAGCATGATGTGGACCATCGCCCCGACCTCCCGTTCCCGGTCGTAGAGGATAAGGCCGATGCAGGACCCAAGACCGATCGTCATCATAGGAGATGAACCCACCCGGTATTCACCGATACCGATCATCTGCGGTGGTTCATGCTGCGAGGAGAACGTTTCGGTCATAAAAATCCATCTTTCTTAACCGGTGTTCATGAGCTTTTCCAGAAGCCCGACTATCCTATGCAGGGTGCTGATCTCCGGCATCAGGATGATGTCGCCGTCGATCCTGTATTCTTCACAGGCAAGCTCGGTGGAAAACAGCACGACCTCGTCAATCTCTTCGTGCATCTGGGCAATGAGCGACTGCATGGCTGCATGCGCCATATCGATAATCAGGGCTGGCGGAGACGGGAGCATGACAGGACCGAGGAGTTCAGCCGTGGCATCCAGGAACGCCGAGACCATGATAATACCGATCTCAAGGAGGGCACTTTCGTCTATCTCGTTGAGGGTTCGGTCGGGATCGGTCCACCCCAGCATCATATTGGTCAGCCGGACAGCCGATGCCCGGGAGATATAAAAGATGATGAAACCGCCATTCGGGATCTCTCCCTGGAGTTCAAAAACGATCAGGGCAGCGGATTCCTCACCGATATAATTTCCCAGATGTGCAACATCGATGACCCTGATCTTCGGTACATTCATCTCGACCGGGCTCATCAGTACCCGGGAAAGCGTTGTGGCGGCATGCGCGGCACCGATGTTCCCGAGTTCCTGGATTGCATCCATCTGTACTGTCGATAGTCTCATAGTCCGCACCTAATGCATCGTATCCCCATCAAGTACCGGCACGATCTCTCCATCACCACAGATGGTAATAATGGTGAGGCTTCTTAGCGTCCCTATAAAAAAGGTCAACGGTTTCATGAAGACTTCCTGCAGTCCTTCAACCTCATCAACCGCCTCCGGAATTTTTCCAGCAAAAGAACATGATAAATCTCAGAGATTCCTGCTGATTGCCGATCGCGTCATGGCATTGACAAGATTGCCATTCTTGTCACCGACAAACGAGACCCCGCGGATCTGGTCTATGGCAAACGTCTGCTCCCCGGCATCGTTTCCCCTATCGTTCAGGATTGCGGAAATGGTATTCTTCCCGCAAACCTGCGCAGCGGATTTAAGGTGGTTCCCGATAGGAGGCGGTGTATGACAAAGACCACGGAGAAGTCTCGGCCGGACAATTTTTGAATCCCCGGTATCGAGAGTGATGGGATCCGGCTGGAGGCCGGGCCCCGTTTCGAACACCGAGACGTCATTTGTGAAAGTTTCCACTCTTGTCAGCGATGGACCCGTTTGCAGCATGTCCCGGATAACCGTCCGCATGAACCCTGCGTCATCGATAATGGGAATCAGGGTCATACAGTCAGGACATAAGTACATTGTTAACTTCCTCGAGAACCTTGGATGCCTGAAACGGTTTTACGATATATCCTCTGGCCCCGCTCCTGACGGCAAGCTTCACCATCTGTTCCTGCCCGACTGCCGTGCACATGATCACCCTGGCATTCGGATCTATCCGCTTGATCGCCTTTAAGGATTCGATGCCATTCATCTTCGGCATGATGACATCCATGGTGACGAGATCCGGTTTTAATTCCTTGTATTTGACAACCGCATTCTCACCATCCGCTGCTTCACCCGCGATGGTATGTCCTCCCGAGGTGAAAATATTTTTCAGGAGGGTTCTTATAAAGAGCGTATCGTCCACGATCAGGATGGTTCCCATGAGGATCAGACAAAATTTAGTCGATTATAATATAAAGCAGTATGGGATTTTCCGTGAGAAAACGTTTTTACGTTGACTCCTTTTTTGTAGCATCGGAAATGTATCGGACACCTTTGGGGGTCAGCTGAATCTCCCGCCGTATGATGGTCACCTCGCCCAGACCAAGGTCAATGATCCTGTCGTAAATTGCGTCCAGCTGTTGATGGGGTATATTAAGCATGTTCTCGATAGCATGCGAGTCCATCCCGGAATACACGAGCATCGTTACCTGCTGATCGATAGCATCGGGCTCGTTGCCCTGCACGCCGAACCCTTTGGTAGCATCTTTGAGAAAACTGGCGAGCCCATGCAGGGTGGAAAGGGGACAGAGGACAAGACTGGAAACAACTTCTCCTGATTCGGCATGATCGATACGCATGATGTCTCTCTGCTTCCCCTGAACATCCCGTTTCGTCAGTTCAATCTCCAAGACATCCTTAAGGGGGATGCAGACCTGCTTTTGCCCACTGATGAACCAGACGCCGCTTTGGATGATGACAATGTTCCCTTTCTCCCATTGGGCGTTCTTGATTGATACTCCTCGCTGGACTTCGGGTGACATGAAATATGCCATCCGCCGGTAGGCAAAGCAGCTGGCGAGAATCAGTCGCTTCAGGACTACGATTACTTTTTCAACGGTAGCGATCTTCACAATCGACTCCGTCTCCCCTTTTACCAGGAGAGTGAGGGTGTTTTTCTGCCCCTCAAGATCGATAATGGATTCAAAGAGAACCTCACGGTTCACCGGCGCGGGAAAGGTGATCCGGTCTTCGCCGACACCGGCTTTTACGACCAGCCATTCCCTGTTATATTCGATCTTCAAGGGGACTTCCTTCATGGCGATTCACGGGGGCCGGTATGGTTTTGTGCACCCGGCAGGTGTACACGATAATAAGCGCCTTTGTTATGTTTATTTTATTTCTCTGGGGGGAGGGTGGGTTCTCTTTTTCCCTCATTATTTCCGCCGTCTATCTGGTCATACAGATCTTTGAGTTCGCTCTCGATCTCGCTTGCAGGCGCTTTAAAGTCCTTTAAATCGCGGAGCAAACTGAGATCGAGTTCCTTTTTCACGTGCTTGATATCGGATGCAAGCGAACTGAGCATGTCGGCATCTCTACCGGAGGCCACATCAAACAAGGCCATTTCCGCCTGTTCCCCTTCTGTATCCTCCTCTTTGGAGATCAGGTCGACAGGTGGCAGCGGCTCGATGGGTGGAGGCGGGACAAGGTCTGACGATGCGTCTGCAGATTGTGGTGGCTCATGAACGTCTTGCGGCACCGGTGCCGGTTTTTCAGTCTCGAAATTTTCATCGAGATCACCATCTTCGATGCTGATGCCATCCAGATCCCCGAAACCCTCATCCATTGAATCTTCGCCTTCGAGAGATGCAACGTCTTCCGGCAGGCGTGGTATCTCAAGGTCGGGAGGAATGTCGAGATCCGGAGCAGATTCCCCCGACGTCGCGGGGCCGGTGCCTTCCGGTGCGGTAACGGAGGACGAAGGAGGTTCATTCTCATCAAGTGCATCGAGAAGACCTGTTTCGAGTTCATCACCGGATAGGGAGATGAACGGATCATCATCCGCAGGCTGCTCTGCTCTTCCCGCCCCTCCCGGTGGTATCAGGGAATTACTCGTCATCTCTCCGGCACTGGCAAGTGCGGAGCCCTTCACTTTTTCCGTCACGGTATTGTCGAGTAACCTGTCGATATCCTCGATCTTTTTTGCGTGTTTGCCGCGCTCCTCAATGATCCGGCCAATCGACCGGACGGAGGTGACAAACGATCCAAGATGCTGGCGTATGCCGGCGGGTTTTTCCGGCAATTTTTCCGGAACCATTCCTGCGGTCTTATCAGGCTTCTTGGGAACGGGCGCCGGAAGCGGGGCGTTTTTCTTTTCAGGCAGATTTACGGCGCCAGGCTGACCGGGCAAAAGAGGAGGCTTCAGGTTCTTGGGCTGTCTGCGCGAAAAAACGGCACGGAGATCGGCAATGGAGATCGCGCCCAGCAGAAGAAGCAGGACGAATCCGACTGCAAGGATAAGGGGTATCAGGTAGATGAGCGGGATGTCTGCAACGATCAGGATCGTCCCCGTCGCGACGATCACCGCAAAGATGATGATCCTGCGGACACTCTCTTTCATCTCAGGCTCCTGTCGTGTTTCCCATGTTCATGAGTGCCTGTGGACTGAAGAAGAGACCCACCACCATTGGTGCCGCTACGAGGACCAATCCTGTCAAAACACAGAATATTGCTCCATAGAAATAATACATGTATCGGTCTCCTCCTCCGACGATTCGTGCGGCAATGGTGTTAGATACAGTCAGGATGGTGAGCGTGATCACCACGTAGTTAAACATATCCTTTGCCGGGAAATTGGTAAACATCCCCATTCCGCCGCCAAGGACGGTGCTCATATCGACGCCGCCCGCCCCCACGCCTCCCGACGTGGAGGACATCTGATTGAACTGCGTCATCATGCTCGAGACGGAACCTGTCAGGGTGAGAAGGATCTGATACAGGGCGACAAATATGGCAGTCATGGCCATATGCATCGGGATGAGAAGAACGATAAAACCCCGGGCCAGCATATCCTTTTTCTGCCGCAGGAGCGTCTGCTCCAGCATAGAGGAGCTGACGATCGTGCCGATGGGTTCCGGCGGGCCTCCAAGCGTGACCGTATCCCGGTAGATGTTGAGATACTTGTAGATGAGGTTGCTACCGGATTCCCCGATGAATTTGTCCCAAGTCTGTTTCTCGTCAAGCCCGAGGTTCAGCTTTGAATATACCGAGTCCACGAGCGGCTCAAGCGCGGCAAGCGATTTCCGGTCAATACTGCCGATAGCGAGGACTTCTGTCGTCCCCTTCCCTCCCATGATCGCACCGAAACTCCGGATGAAGACGGAAAAATCGTTGTCGCGGAGGGTGATGTTATGGTCATCGATAAATCCGATGATGCCAAGAGGCGCCATCAGGATGCCGACGAGAATAAAGATCAGGCTTGTGGCAACCCCGAGGAGCAGCATCACGACTATGGAAAGGATCGCAACCGGCACGATGATCCGTTCCATCGCATGGATGGTCTGCTGTTCCTGCGAACAGCGTTCGGTCAGGCCGTGGGTTTTGGGATCGTCGGGAACGGAGGAATACATGAGGATGATGCCGAAGCTGCAGATCGTGAGGATGATCGCGTAGGCCAGGTTCAGGGTGGACTGGACATCACCTGCGGAATAGATGACCACCGAGATCATGATGGTAACAGCGATCACGGTACCTGAGAGGAGCATGGCGACATAGGCATCACCCCATTTCTGGAGCAGGGTCATGCCCTCTTCCAGCTGGCTTCGGTAGACACTACGCACAGTCGAAAGTTCGTTGCTCAGGAAATCGTCGTCGGGAACACCGGATTCGATCGCGTTCGCATACCGGTTCAGCATGCTCTGGAGTATCGTGTTTCTCGTCCGTTCAGCGACGATCAGGAGACCTTCCGTATAACTGTAACTCCATTTTTTTACGTATGTCTCCACCTTGGCAATATATTTTGCAGATATATATTCTGGCCGGTTGGAGACATAGGAGAAAATTTCCGGCCGCGTCGCATTGGCAAGGGCGAGCGATGCCATGTACGTGGTCATAAAAAGGAGATCCGCCCCCATTTTTTTGTTCTCGTTGAGCTGGGAGATCTTCGCCCGTATTGCCGCAACGTGGGATGCAAAGGGGATGGACCTGCTCTCCTCTCTCTCCCGGGTATCTGTCGCGGTCTCAGACATGTTATGAACCGATGGTAAGGAGTCCCTGTTTCTTGATCTTGGTGATCATGTGGAAGAGATCCCAGAACTTCACGTAACCGGCCTTATGGAGTCGTTCGAGAATTTTCGCCCGTTTTTCTACTTCAAGGTAGATTTCCGCTTTCCTGTTCTCCGGTAAACCGAGCATGGTCGCAATCTTGTTTTCGAGCAGGAACGAACTACCTTTGCCGGTCCACATGAAGGTATCGCTTACCGGATCCCACGTAAACATCTGGACAAACGTGAACCCCTGCGTCTCCGGGTTGTACCCGACAAGCTCGTTACAGCTGATCATCCGGCGCACGGTCTGGCCGTCCGGCCGCTTGACTGCGCTCTGGATAATGACGAGGTTGAGGTTATCCACGTACGTTTTCGGGATGTTGATCGGGTCCCCACAGAGGCGCTGGATGAGTTTTTCGACGGAAGCGGCGTGGAAGGTGCTCATCACCGGGTGCCCGGTCTGCATCGCGCCAAAGGCAACGCTCCCTTCTACCCCCCGAATCTCGCCGACGAGGATCTGGTTCGGCCGCTGGCGGAGGGCGGCTTTCAGCAGGTCAAACATGGTAACCTCGCCTGCAGCACCCGTCCCCTCTCCCTTGCCCTTGGCAAGCGCCACTTCCCGGATCCAGTTCCGGTGCGGTACGTTCAGCTCCGGGGTATCTTCAATGGTGACGATCTTGTTTTCCGGAGGGATGAACGTCGTGATCGCGTTTAAAAGCGTCGTCTTCCCGCTCGCCGTCTCGCCGCTCACGAACACCGACATGCCGTACTCCACGCAGATCCAGAGATACGCCGCCGATGCGTAATCCAGCCCATTGCTCTCGATAATATTCAGAATGGAGAGGGGGATCTCATTCACTTTCCGTATCGTGAAGTTGCTTCCGTGCTTGCTGATTTCCGTACCGTAGACAATGTTGATACGGGAACCGTCCGGGAGCGTTGAGTCGACAAGGGGATTCCGGTAGGTGATAGGGCGCTTGATCCGTTCCGCCACTTTGATCACAAACTCGTCGAGTTCGCTGGAGACCTTGAACTCAATGACGGATTTGAGGCCTTTGAATATCTTGTGCTCGATGAAGATCGGTCCTACGCCGTCGCAGGAGATATCTTCGATATACGTGTCGGAAAGGAACGGCTTAAGAACTCCCATGTCGATCTTGTCCCGGATCAGGAGGTATTCGATCGCGCGGTATTCGACGTCAGTGAGGATGATTTTGCCCTCAGGCGTGAGGGGAATGTCCCTGCCTTTGCCTTTCTTGTTCGACTTTGCCTTCTTTTGCGCAGTGAAATCGGTATTGAGAAATGTGATCAGTTTTGATTTGGCATCCTTCTGATCGGTCCGGGTCATGGTGCTGATATCCTCGCCCGGTGGCTTGATCACGGCAATCGATGCCAGCATCTTCTTGATCACGTCTGCACGTTCCTTTTCTGTCGTGGGATCGGTATCGAGACCGTCGATCAGGTCGATCAGTTTGGTCTCGACGGCCGGCATGAGCTGGTTGACGCTGTGCAGGAAGGAGGGCTCTATCGGGATGTAAAAGTTTCTCACGTCGTTCGGGTCTGGTAAAATGTGGATGTATGTCGTCTCGTTGACCGGGTAGATAAGATTGGGGCTCTTCATCGACCGGAGATCCTTTTTGAGTTCTGATAAAAAGAGCGGGACACCGTAGGTGTTCACCGGAAAAATGTTAAGATATTCGAAGAGATGCGGGCTGCTCTTAACATATTCCTTTGCGTTTGCCGGGAGCATCTTATACAGGGCGCTCGATTCGATGTCAGAATACAAATCCAGTCCAGCGTCTACCGGCTCCGGTTTGAAGGGGAGATTGACCGCCACGGAAAGGGAGCCCATAATCAGACCCTCGCAAAACTCATCGGTATGACTTTCATCCCATATCCCGGATGCACTTCAAAGCTCACAACGTTTCCGGTGGTCTTGTGTGCGCCCCTCACCTTAACCACTTCAAGGACCATCACGTACTTATCCCCGACCAGCGCCTTTTTCATGTCCAGGTGGGCGTCACAGATGGACCGGATCCGTACCAGGGTATCCTCGTCGAAGGCATAGGTGTGAAGTGTCACCAGAACGGTCTTACCATAATCGCACAGCGATTTGCAGTTGGTAAGAAACGTGAAGATCATGTCCATCTCGGCATATTCTGTAAACAATGTGAGGGAATCGATGATGGCGACCTGGGACTTGCTGTTCTTAATATAGTTGATCAGCCGGGAGAGAACCCCCTCCATCTCTTCCTTTGTCCATTCAAACCCGACCACGTGGAGGGGGAAGATCTTCAAAAATCCCCATGCGAAGTAATCAGATATATCAAGGCTCATTGACTCCATCTGCTTGATGAAACTCTTGCTGGTATTTTCGGTCGTGAACAGATCGACACTGAGCCCCTGTTTCATTGCGCCCCAGATGACCTGCTGCGTGAACACGCTCTTGCCGGTATCGTTTGCCCCCTCTATAAGCGTGAGAGACCCCCGCGGGAGACCGTCAGCGATCTTTTTATCAAGTTCGCTGTTGCCGGTCGAGATGACCTGCTGGCCCTCCCCGCCGACCAGGTCATCGATATTGTCTGCCATCACTACATCCTTGGTTTGTCACTAAATAAATGCTGATGCGTAAACGCCGTTGCCGGTCGTGATCTGGAACCATGTCGGGGGATTTCCGGTATAAGTTGCATTGCATGACATGGTCTGGCCCGGATCGAGTTCTCCCGCGTAACTGCTGGTTACCGGATCAAACCCATTGACAGACCATGTTCCCGGTGCCCCGGATCTGGTCGGGTCATAGAGGTAATACTGGAGATCATACGAACTGTTCGATGAAAGTATATCCATATGAGTAAAGTCGTTGATAACCTCAGTACCATTATTGGAAACACTGAAACTAATATTATCTCCTTGGATCTCCTTGCTGGTAATGGATATCCTTGTCCCCAACCGGGCTTCGTCCTGCAGCGTGAGATCCTTTTGGGCATTGGCCACCGTTACAGCGGTCGAGAGGACGCTTCCCACGAGCACGTAGGCGATGATGACGAGGATAAGGGCCCCGATTGCCGCACCGATGAGCTCTCCTGCCGCCATACTCCTCAACTCGGTGCGAACTGCGTTGATCGCGAGATACCATTGGGCAAGACGAACTGGAAATACACATCGTTTTGTCCAGTGATCGGATTGGTTGCTGAAGTCTGCCCAATCACTTCCAAGGTTTCACCTGGGTCCCAGTAGCCATTGTGGTTGAGGTCGCTTAGCACTGCGGTCCAGTATCCGTACCCGGGTGGATTGTTGCCGGTATATGCCAATCGATTAAAATTCCCCATATCGCCACAGAAAACGTCGGAATGCTGGATGTCGTTCAGCGGTATCTGCGCAGTCCCGACATTTTTCATCCAGGCTAAGACCGTCTGACCATCTGATCCGGTATTTGTGACAGTGACAATCTTGAAATCGGTACGGATATTCTGGTCAGCAGCATGCGATGCGGACCCGAATGTCCCGGTCATCGTATAAATGGCCGGAAATATGGCCACAATCAGTACTGCCGCACATATGACCGCAGCAATTAAGAAGAGGGCATTGGAGATGGATTCAGCGGACATCGGTTATATCCTGTCCGGAAGGTTCATCCACTCTTCATCTCTCTTGGAATTCCGTGAGGCTTCCCGCACCTTGACGGGGATCTCTGGTACCTCCGTTTTTCCCCGGGGAGGCAGTCCCTGCTGGCGCTGCTCCATCATGACCTCGATCATATCCCGGTCAAGCGAGGTATCGTTGGGGGCAATAATCCGGTTCAACGCATAGAGCTCGGATACGAATTCATCCGGCCCCACCTCATGTTCTTCACCAAGATTTGCCGGCATCAGACGCGATATCTCTTTTATCTCGTCACACGCCTCCTTGGAGATGTATCCCATGATGCGGTAGGATTCGAGGATGATCTCCAGCCGGTCATGCCCGAACTTCTGGATCGCCATGTTCGTCCACTTGAAGAGCTTGTATACTTTCTGGAGCCGGATCTTCTCGTTTACGAAAGGTGGAGAATGGTTGAGCTTGTGGGCCGGTGCCGGTACCTGTGATTTGAGGAGCGAAAGCACCTGCTCATCAAGAATTTTCCTTTCTTCCTCAAATGGTACCGGTTGCGGCGTCTGCCCCGCTTCGGCGGGAACGACCGGTTCCGCTTTAACCTTAGGCTGAGGTTTCTTTGCCCCCGACCCGGTATTGTTCGGCGTCGCTTCCCCGGCTTCGGGAACCGTCTTTTTCGTTTCATCGGTACTGTGGCTCACCGTCATTTCGCTCCCCGCCGTACTACCGCCGGGAGAGGTGGGTGTAATGGTAAACGGGTTCTCCCGTTCGTTCATCCGTTCACGGATGTCCATTAAGAGGCGTTTGATGGAGGTCTTGATGAGGTCAACTTCCCGTTCGAGATTCTGCATCTTGACCTCAGAGCCGTCTTCAGATGTGGCTGGTATTATGTGATCGACCTGGTTCTGGTTGACCGCCATAAATAATCTATGGTTATATTACTTTCGTTATTAATAAATATTCTTATGGTAATCAACGGAATGTACACGCCCGGACAACATTTGGAGCGGAAAAATCTGCCCGGTATTATATCCATTCCAGTTTTCCTAGATTTGTAAAGATCATCAGGGATGTATCATATAGAATACTTTTTGGTTAAGTTTTATTCTTCGGATTAAACTATCCGGATAATTGTGAGGGCTCTTTAGTACCAGTTTTCGTTCTGTATTGGTTATAAAAGATCGGTAAACCGTTTATAAAACACCAAAAATAAATATTAAATTACAACGTGAAACTCGATTTAAAAAAATGAACTAAAATGCATTGGAAAAAAGTTCCTTATATTTTCTTCAGAATCAATGCGGTAAAAAGAAGTACGTACTTCTGTCGTACTATGGGGGGCCGCCGCAACGGCGGGGGCGGAGGCATTGCCGGAAGCCCGCAGGAGTGTTAATAGGGACGTGTCATGAGTGGATTCCAGGGGAAAAAAAGCAGCCGTTAAACTGGTAGTTTAACCTGAAAGATATATCCGGACAGCTCTCTTCTCGAAGTAATCGTCGGAAAAATTTCTTTGTATTGATTTCTCGTAACCTAAAAGGGAAGCCGATATGGTTTGAATTCGGTTTTCCCTTGAAAGGACTTACTTATCCCGAATTCGTGAATATATTTTTTGGCCCTGCATGCCGGGCACGGTATTTTCCCCATTTTTTCCCTTTACTGGTGGAAGTTACTGGTACTACACTCAAAAACGCTCAAAAAAATTTCTGGCGTGGCCAATGATTAATAATCTCAGCCGCTTTTTAGCTGGTTCAATAAACCGGCAATTTTTTGCGCCATCTCTTCGTGGGTATACTGTCTGATTTTATTCTCGATACCGTAATAACGTACTTTTCCTTCTGCCTTGAATTGACGGTATACGGTGGTAAGTATCTCTTCAATTTCCTCCTCGCTTTCCGCGACAAATCCTGCTTTCGTTTCATCAATCAAATCCGTCATTGCTCCACTTGAAGGACCGATGGCAAGCACAGGCCTTCGTGCAGCAAGATATTCGAAAACTTTAGCAACAACAACCTCTTCTTTTGGATCATTCCAGATGAGCAATAAAAGGAGCTGGGAACTTCTCTGGATCTCAAGGGCCTGCTCACGGGGAACTGTATCGTGCATAAAAATAACGGTACTGAGATTATAATCATTGATCATATCCTGAAGCCAGTTTTCAGCACATCCCCAGAAATGGATTTCCACATTGGATGGATCCATTTTTTGTTCGTTGATCAGATTTCTCATCGCCTTGAAAATGGGCTCGGGATCCGTCTTTCCTCGGTACAGCCGCCCGGTATAATTTATGGAAAATTTTGGGGTTGCTGGTGTAGTATGATTCAGCAAATCCGGATCAAATCCGTTCGGTACGACATAGACCGGGACACGGTGGAGCCGGCGTAATTTTTCTGCAAAAGGCTGTGATGTAGTTGTGATCACATCTGCATTGGCAAGTGTCCGTAATTCCAGTTTTGTCTCGAAATGTTTCCGTACCCTGCCGTAGGAATAATAATGGTTCTGTGTCCATAAGTCCCGAAAATCAGCTATCCACGGTATACCGGATTCTTTTTTCAGCGTGTGGGCGATCAGGTGGGCTGTATACGGACCCGCCGAACTGATGATCGCATCGAACCTCTCTGTTTTCAGCAGATCACGGGCCACGGGTACCGCGTACCGGTACCATTTTTTGTTATAATCGGGGTATGCGAGGATTTCCTTTACACCATTCAGTAGGAGATCCATGACCGTGTCTTTTTTGCCGGTCTGGCCCAGCTGGTCACGGAATGTTTTATCCGGGGAAAATCCCAGTCTTCTCTTCCATTCAATGAGGATGTCACTGTCCTTTGTCTCGACAACGTGGTAACGGGGATCAGAAGTCGACGGGAATTTCGCAGTGAGAACTGTTGGTTCCCAGTCAAATTCAGGAAGAAATTTTGCAAGACCTCCTAATCTTATAGAAGCTACGCTGGGCCGGGGCGGAAAATGATAGGTGATGATCAGGACTTTTTTTTTCATTGCAGACACTTAATCCTTACATCGTAGGCTCGTATCATGTGCACCGGATTCGATCATTCAGAGGTGTCCATCAGCTGCGGGGATATACCAACCGTGCAAATAACACCATAACCTTCTGCAGGCATTATGGAATTGGGAGTCATAGAAAGTTCCGACGCTTTTCCCGGTCAACGTCATCAAAGGTGAAATCACCCGGGTCCGGAATAATTTACCGGATTGAGATTTCTTTGGCTCCTCACTCCCGTTTGACACTGACCGGGAGAGAATCCCTGATATCCAGACCGTTTTCTTCCTTCTCCTGATATAGGCATTGATATCGCCTATGAGTCCGGATGGTAATAATCCCGCTGTCAGCAGTCCTTTGAGATATTCCGACAAGGGGTCGCCGATAAAGGGGTGAGGATCATTGCACATCCTTCCGGAAGCCTCGGTATGGTAGATTGCAGGACCTTTCCAGATAAATGCCACGGGATATTTTAACGCAATTCTTCCCCAGAAGTGTTGGTCTTCGCCACCGTATATCAGAGTCTCGTCAAATCCGTGGATCTCACTAAAAATATTTTTTTTCACGGCAGAGCTCGATGAACAGACCGGTACATCACCCCGCGAGCATGTCCGGAAGTAGCGGCTGATGTATCCTTTCCACGGCGGACGAGGAATGTTCGCAAAGATCATGGCCATCGCTGTTCCGTCAGGGCGCAATTTTATATAAGGAGTTGCATATACGCCCGCATCCGGGAATTCTGCAGATAATGCAACCAGAGCTTCCAGATGTTCCGGCGTCCATTCATCATCAGCATCGATGAACGCGATCAGTTCCGATTGTGCGAGACTAGCCCCGATATTCCGGGATACCGGGAGGAATGTTCTTTTTTCACGGATTATGTGACGAATCCTGGGATCAGTATTTTTTTGGACAATGGCCGTACTCCCATCGTCGGAACTGTCAACAACAATCAATTCAAAATTCCGGAATGTCTGCCGAAGAACTGAGTCAATTGTCCGCTGAATATACTTCTCTTTATTGTATAATGGTATTATTACAGAAACATCGGGTCGCATGAAAATCTCACAGGGAAAATAATCTTGTGGTCCGGATTGAATTCCACAGGTTTATACAATCAATAGTGATATAGTTCAGGTTCATCTTTATTTTCCTTATCTTCGTTGGATCTGCAGGCAAATTCGGACAATATTTCACCAGCTTTTCAAGACTTTTGATTTAGCACCTGCTGGTACATATCGATAAACTGTCCGCTAATTCTCTCCCACGAGAATCGTTCCCTTACCCGCATTAGCCCGTTCCTGCGGAATTTTTCCCGCAACGGTTCATCCGACAGTATACGGACAATTTTTTCAGCAAGCGCAGCCACATCCCGCTCAGGGACCAGAAAGCCGCTCTCCCCGTCCACAATAATATCGGGGATGCCACCGGTATTGCTCCCGATGACCGGGCACCCTGCAGCCATTGCTTCCAGAAGTACGACACCGAGTCCTTCCGTTTGTCCCTCTATGGTGATCGACGGGAGAACGAACACACTGGCCATATGGTAATATGAGGGCAGGTCCTCAGTGCTGACAAATCCCATGAACCGGACGTTCCCTTCAAGGCCGAGCTCCCGGACCCGTTGTTTTAGGTCCCCTTCTTCCGGTCCGGTGCCAATGATGACAAGCAGGGCATCAGGGCATTTTTTCAGCACGGCCGACATCGCTTCGACAAGATAGATCGTCCCTTTCCAATCGATCAGCCGCCCCACGTTCAAGATCACCCTGTAAGAGGAGAAACTTGTACGGATGTCATCCCGCGCCCGGGCTTGCAGCCTCCCTGGATCAACACCTATCGGGATGACACGGCTCTTCCCGGCACATCCCGGGATAACATCAAGCAGTTGCCGCTGCATGAACGTACTGTTCACCGTAATGATATCCGCGTTCTGCACGATGAAACGGCAGAGCGGATGAAGTACCGGGTACTTCTTGATAATATTGAGGTCGCTGCCGTGTATGGTGGCAACATGCGGGACCTTCAGGCAGCGGTAAATGAGACTGCCCACCAGTCCCTGGGGGAGGAGCCAGTGGGTGTGGATGATGGAGACCCGACTTTTCCGTTTATGATATGTTGTGAAAATAATTTCGGAGAGTAAAAATGCAGGTAGCGTGAACAGCGCCAACGGGTTCTTCCGGAGGTTATAGAACATTCCGGATCCATAGGCGAGCTGTTCGAACCGCGTGGGGAAAAAATACGGGAAGCGGTATACCAGGACCGGAGGCCACCATTCCTGTAGTTTACTTCCATAAAAATGGGGAGCAAGAACGATCGGCCGGAACGGGGTTAAAGCCAGTCTCCTAACCTGTTCAAGGATAAAAATTCCTGCATAGGACTGCGGCGACTCGGGGAAGGAACTGCTCAGGATCAGGAGATTCACTTCTCCACGTTCCGGATAGTCGGTCGTTATGGGCAACAGCGATCCCGCCTCAGCCTTACTCCAAGGGAAAGGTCACGTCCCCTCCCAGTCAGTGAGCGATATCTCCCGGTTCTCCTGTATGTCGAACATCAGCGCAAAAGAGAGAAACTGCATCCCGAGGGCAAAGATCAGAAGGGAGAGTACGCCCCGGATGAAGAGCGGGCCATGCTGGATGAGGACAAAGAAGAGCGTGTAGAAGCCGGCAAGAAGACCCGCAATGGTCAAGGCCGTCCCGAACAGGTAGAAGACAACCACCGGATGGAAACTCAGCACGATGTATTTCATCCGGAGCCGGTACAGGAAGTCCTTGAAGAGCAGCCACGATACCTTCCCGATATATGGACCGTAACGGATCTTCGACCGCTCGCGCCCGTACCGGGCAGGCATCTCCACATCCATCACCCGGAAGCCAAACACGTTCAACCGCACGAGCAGGTCGTTGCAATAACCATAGTGCGGATAGATCCGGTTGAGGTCAAGACGTTCAAGCGCCCGGCGTGAGATCGCAGTGTAGCCGTTCTGGGGGTCCATCAGTTTCCAGTAACCGGACGAGAACTTGGTCATGAACGTGAGCACCGTGTTGCCAAAGAAGCGCCAGCGGCTCATCCCCTTCCGGTACTCCGGGCTCAAGAGCCGGTTGCCTTTTGTATAGTCCGCCTTGTTCTGGATGATTGGGTTGACCAATGCCGGCATCACCCCGGGATCCATCTGGTTATCGCCGGCCATTACCACGAAGACCTGCATGCCCTCTTCAAGTCCCTGCCGGTACCCGCTGACGATGGCCGCTCCCACTCCCTTGTTCTCATCGTGACGGATTGGGCGGATCCGTGGATCTTTTTTGGCGCACTCTTCAATGATCAGCTGGGTCTGGTCAGTGGAGGCATCATTCACGGCATAGATCGCATCCGCCTCTTTCGGAACCGACGCGAGAGTTTCGCGAATCAGCAGTTCTTCATTGTATGCAGGGACAACTATGCAAAGACGCGCATTCCCAAACATCCGTTTTTGTCACATCCTCCAGGAGAGAAGTCTGTTCAGTCCCCCGTTATATAGGAATATGGGGGGGTTAATAGGTATAAAGGAATATCACGGGAAACCGGCAGGCGTGACGCAAAAATCAGTTTTCCGTTGAGCCTGCAGGCAGAAATAAAAACGTCCCGGCAGATGCGACCCCTTGGCAGTTTTATCACGAATGGACAATAACATATTCAGTGATCCATGCACGAACACCCGTTCTTAAAAAAACGGAGATGGACCGATCAGGTTCATACCCCGATTTGAGAATCAGCCTTTTTAAATCCTTATTTGAGATAGTTCAGGGTTGCGTGGAAGATATGAATAAATCCAAAAATGGATGGAAGGTCTCGTCATCATGGCACATTCGCGGTTTTCGCCAGATTACGATATTTTCGCTCCTGGAGTAACATGCTCACTTTAGGACTGCATATATACGGAGTTCAGACGAAAACTTTGTCCTTCCCGGCAATCCAAACAAGTCTCGGGATGAGTATCTTTCAGAACGAAAGCACGGAACCCGACAGGCTGCAAAACCACGGGTTTAATACCAGAATACAACGAGAAATTCCGGTACACCATGAGTACACTGAAAAAGGCAGAACAGTCTAAAACGCATCGTACGGCTGCGGTGCAGAACACGCCTTCCGGCGATATGCCCGCTCAGGTAAGGAAATTTTTTTCCGGAAAATACCGGGAGTGGTGGATCTGTGCCGCGATTTTCCTTTCGGCGTTGTTTGTCATCATCACCATCTCAAACCCCGCACTCTTCATGAATGACGAATGGATCACCGTTAACCAAGTGCACCAGCTCGACCTCGGGCACCAGATCACCGTCAATGAAGGTAAATACGGCGTGTATAAAAATGGTACTCCCGGTGGATACTTTGCCGTCCGGAACAATATCCTGATGTACTCGGCCGCGCTCCCTGTCGTGTCGTTGCCGGCAATGAAACTGATCGATCTTTTTGGGGATAATTTCCGGCTCATCGTGATCTTTTTCTGGGCGTTTATACCGCTTTTCGTGGCCCTGATTGTCAGCTGGTGTTACCCGCTGCGGGCCAGAATCGGCCCGATCCGGATCACGGTGCTTGCTGCGGTGGCCGGTTTTTTACTGATTGCGCTCAATCTCCTTGTTTATTCCTCATTTGTCTATTCCGCGCCCGATGCTCCGGTCGAAGTGGCGGCAGTCGTCTTCACCAACCACTTCTTCTTTGCACTGACGGTGGTTATGACATATCTTATTGCCCGCAGGATCTTCGAAGACCAATGGATGGCGATCTTTGCCGCCCTTTTCGGAGCGGCATGTTCAGCCTATCTCTTCTGGGGCGCGAATGCGAAGGATCATATGGCGACCGTCGCTGTCTTTGCTGTTGTCTTGTACTTCTTTGTCTGCTATCTCCGGTCTTTGCGTATCAGGGACGGGGCGTGCGGGTTCTTCTCCATCGGGATCCTCGCATGGTTCCGGCCGGAGGTCGGGTTTTCGGCATTCTTCTGTATCGGCCTGTTTTTCCTGGCTTATACCATGCTCCGGGTCCTGCAGAAGAAAGAATCCTTCAAAACCGGCATAATGCACCTTTGTACAATATTCTTTACCGCGGCCGGCTCCGTTCCCTTCTTTATCAACAACCTCCTGATCACCGGAAACCCTCTTGTCCCCATTTTTTTGCGCGAGACGAATATCAGGAATGCAGGCATGAATACCCGGGGTATATCCATCTCTGCGATCACAAATGCTAATCCTGCAGGCCTTTCCAGCCCCCTGACGGTTACCGGCGATCTTTTCTCGACACTTCGGCACTATATCTTCTCAGTCTCCCCCAATCCCCTTGCCGATCTCTACGGGATCCTGTTCTTCCCGAAATCCGGCAGTATGGGCCTTTTTTTCGTTCTGCCCATTGCCATGCTTGCCCTTCTTATCCTCCCGCTTGCCGTATTCAGGAGGAACGGCCCCGGCGTTGCATCGCGGTACAACCGGGCAATCCTCCTCCTTCTCATCGTTTCTGCCGCATCCGTTTTCCTCGCATATATCCATGACCTTAACGGCCTTAACGCGAGCGGCGGTATCGGCCCGGACATCCGTTATCTCTCCCCGGTCTACCTGCCGGTCGCGCTCCTCAGCGTGGTTCTCCTTGATACGACAATCCTCCTCAGGCATCCCCGTGTCCTGCTGGTCCGGACCTGCCTTGCCGCAATCGTCTTTATCCCCGTCCTTCTCATCGCAATGATTATCATCGACCCGTTCGGGAGCCATCTGGCGGGCTACACACTCTTTTTCAATACACTCCTCCTCATCGAGGTGTCTTGCTCGGCAGGTATTGTGTATGTCTACCAACGCGTCGGCCGCCCTGCCGATGGCTTTTCCGATCTGCTGCTCCCGATCCTCCTTCTCACGATCCTTTCGTGGCAGGTCATGATGGTTTTCCTGTACAGCGTTGCCAAATTCAACGGCTACCCCTTTTGGATCCCGGGTATCGATGCCCTCTACCACCAGTTCATCCACGTGAATTACCCTGCAGGCATGTAAACGACAGGAGAGTTCCGGCAAAGACCCGTGAAGTACCTCACTACCTGAAAGGAGTCCTGGATTATTTCACTCCTTTCAGGACAGTTCCATACAGTCTGAAATTTCGTTGTGATTTGTCCCCGAATGCGATACCTCACGAAAAGACAATACGAAACGATTAGTGCCGGTTTGATATAGTGGGTGCTCCGCGATCCCATCAGTGATGTAAAGGAGAGATAAATTCAACGGAATTTTTCCATCTACGGGTGCTATCTCCCTTGTTCTCACATGTTTTTTGTCATCATCCACCACAATGTTTTACCAGAAAGCCTCGTTACGTAAAATAAATCAATAGAGAGGGGTCACCGGGGTCAATCCAGCCAGCGTTGGCCATCAACCGGCCAACGCTGCACCTACGGGTGGGTTTATCATGGGATCATACCAATCAACCGGATACCTGCCATTGACCATAAACAACAGACAGGAGAACTTCAAAAAAAGCGAAAATCAGAAGAGCACATTTACCAAGGTCAGGGCACCTGGCGTGGTTCGTGTGATCGTGAACGCGGGTCCGATGGATGGTTTGATCTCAAGGTTAATCTGATCATTGGCCATGATCCCAACAGTTGGTCTTGCCGTGATGTCAAATTCCTCGCCTGCCTCCAGCAGATGGTTGTTGGTACCAATGTCGTGGTCAACAGAAATAACACTCCACTCCCCTGCAGAGGGAGGTGCTTCCCATGCCGTTCGGGTTAATGTTTCCTCGACTGATGCATTGCTATAGGTCAATACTACTTTGTCAAAATCAACCGCCGTTCCACCAGCTGCGAGCGCGATTGAAAAATTGATCGCATTGATCGTGCCTAAAGACTTAGTATTCAGTTGAACCCCGTAGACATTTCCAGCAACTTCCAGCGTGGAACTTGCCTGCTGCACACCGGTGTGGACGACCTGCATGCTCTTCTGCGTGGTGAAGAAACCAGCACCGAGTACGACATATGAGAATACCGCCGCGACGACAACGAACGCGATCAGCACAATCGCTGCCTCAAGCCCGGTGAATCCCGCGTCAGCGTGTTTCATCGAATTCATGGATATATCCCTTGTCTCTCCTCATTGCTTTAATAGTTACATTAATATATGAATAGTGTGGTTGTGGGTATATATATTTTGAATAGATCTTCCTGATCTTGTTCTTAAGTTGCCTCAGAGCCTTCGGCAGCAGGTCTGGGAGGCTGTCGGTACAAAATTCCTGATGCAATATAGGAATGCGTGAAGAGGATTATTCTCATCAGACGCACCACACAGAAATCTCTTTTACCGGTGGATCAATGCCCTCCCGTGACAAAAGGAACTTCAGAGAAAAAATGTAAGATTAGTAGAGGATGTTTACTGCGTTCAGGGCACCCGGCGTGTTCCGTGTGATCATGAGCGAGGGGCCGACTGATGGTTTAATTTCAATGTTAAACTGGTCGTTCGGGTAAATCAGGGAGGGCGGCATGGCCGTTATATCGAACATTTCACCGGCTTCCAGCAGGGTGTTGGCGGGCATTATCTCATGTTCAACCTTTACAACAGACCATTGCCCTGCACTGGGTTTGCCTTCCCATGAAGTTGGGACCAAATTTATCACAATTGACGCATTGCTGTAGGTCAGTACCACTTTCGTGAAATCAACCGGCGTTCCACCGGGCGCGAGTGCAACTGAGAAATTGATCGCATCGATCGTGCCTATGGATTTAGTATCCATTTGAACACCATAGACATTTCCGGTAACTTCCAGCGTGGAGCTTGCCTGCTGCACACCGGTGTGGACCACCTGCTGGCTCTTCTGCGTGGTGAAGAAACCAGCACCGAGTACGACGTACGAGAACACCGCCGCGACGACGACGAACGCAATCAACACGATCGCCGCCTCGAGGCCGGTGAATCCCGCGTCAGCGTGTTTCATCGACTTCATGAATTCACCTTCTTTTTAATAGCGGACACTGAACTATTCCAATGTCCATGTGAGATAAAAGGAATTAATAGTATATATGCTTTGAGGATAAAATGGGTGAAAAACAGGTGATTTCTTGTTTTTAATCACCTATACTCTTTGCATTCTCTCTATACTTACCTAAAATTACTTATTTCATATTTCGTTCGACTGGTGACGAAAATGATACGAAAATCTCTCTTAAAATCTCCCGTTTGAATTCCAAACTCTGGTATCCTATCAGTATACTATTTTTTTTATCCATGGACACGATAATACTCTACTAACAACCATGGACAAGAAAGATATTGCATATGTCATCAGTGCTCTTGCCATCATCCTGGTCATCGCCATCGTTATCAAGCCCCTCGCAACCGGAGAGCCGATCAATACCGGCATAGCTCTTACCCGGCCATCCCCGTCTATAACAGTCATCCCGCACGTGGTATATGCAAATATTACATCCATAATACCGACAACGCCGCCCACCCTGGTACAGACAACGCCGCCCACTCCTACACCGACATGGAACCAGAAGGTACAGACTATCGGTTTCGTCAATCCGGCTGCCTACCAGGTTTCCCTGAACCAGTCAATACCTTCCATGACGAATATATCAGCCACGGTTCCCAACACGAGTATGACAATATACGCGACCATATCCGGGAAGTACAGCGGCACTACACAGGTGATCAGCATCCCGTTTCCCTCCTGGGACCTGCAATACACGATTGATCCGATGGCAGGATTAACAGGCGGGACAACTCCCAATGTCGGTCCACAATACACTCCAACGTATGGTTCCAGCTATTCACATAGTGGTATTCAGGGATCCTATTCCAGCATTATTCCTGTTTTTTCTATCCAGGTCATGGATGCCGGTGATCCCAACCGGATCGTCCGGTTTATCACGCCTCCGGGAGGTATCGACCCTGATCTCTGGAAAGGAATAGCCCCCACTTTGCCGGCGGTTACCGTACAAACAACGCGGAAATATGGTGCCGTTTCACCTACTCCGACGCCCATAAACACGGATCCCAGACCGTGGACGGAAAAATTCTTCGAGGGGCAACGGAGCTATTATTTCATCATCAATTCCCAGTATATCAATTCGTATACCATCTGGATCCGCGTTCCGATGCGATATATCGGGCAATACTGATCTTCCGGCGCTTTACCCTGTCAGAGTTAAATCGTCCCAAGGCGTTAACTCACTTATTTAGCTGGTGCTAAAATTATCTCGATAAACTCTTCCATACAAAGGGAAACGTCAGAAAAACCGGGATGGGGTAAACGCACCCGCAAACGGACCCCCTCATATCAAGTGTCACTTCATCAGAGCCACTTCATTATCCTGACAGTTCGGCTCGTGGCCGGGGTTTACGATAATGGCCCGGGATATCTGTCAGTAATTACATGAAGTGGCAACACCGGTGAGTGCCGGGACAACTCTCTTTGGAGAGCACATACTTTTTCCTGAAAAGATTTTTCAATCAATTCCCGCTGGCACTGACCACCGACTCGTGGAGATTTGAGAGATTTATCTGATGATTTTACAGGAAAAAAATCGAACGTCTGATTGTGGGGGGAGGATCGCGCTGCGTAATGTTTCCGTATCCAGACATTGCATAGGTTAATCTATCTTCCTCTTTCCCATGGATTCAATATACATGATTTCCTTGCCGACCTCGATCTGCCCTTTCCGGTCTTCCGGGATCAAAATCTCGAAGTTGGAATAATCCTTCATGTCCATCAGCTGTGCCATGTTGCCGGCGATGGAGATCACCTGCCCGCTCTTGCGCTCAACAATCGGGACGTAGGTCTTTGCCGAGACCGGCTGGACGATCGAGCGCTTGACGCCATCGAAAATACCCATAGCGTCAATCCGTGCCTTTGCGGCGCCGTGCTTGCCGGGTTTTGACGTCGCGATCCCCACAACCCTGCAGGGTTCATCATCAATAACAATATAGCGTCCTTCTTTTATTTTCCCGATTTCTGTCTGTTCTTTCATTTACTGTTCACAACCTCAAAATGACAAGATATCTTGAACGCAGAAGTAATTTATCTTTATTGGATTACATAAATACAACGCATACCAAGAACGTCAATCCAAATCCGGGGATTTTACCGATATGGAGTTCCTTTCTGCATGCGAGGAGATGGCACAGCTGGTCAGCAAACGGATCCGCCCGTTTATCGGTAATCCGGAGGGAGGAATCGTTATCAAGATGGGTGCCGACGGCACCCCGACACAACAGCTCGACCAGATCGCGGAGGATGCCGTGATCGCGTACCTGCGGAAACACCCGGTCTGCTCCGTTCTCATCAGCGAGGAGGCCGGGAGGGTCGAGGTCGATGGTGGCAAGGGCACGATCTTTCTGGACCCGGTGGACGGCACCTATAATGCGGTCGCCGGCATCCCGTTTTACGCCCTCTCCCTCGCGTGGGCCATCAACGGCATCGTCCGGAAGGCGTTCGTGAGGAACCTTGCCTCGGGCGAGACATTTATCGCGATCCGGGAGAAAGGTGCTTGGTGCAACAAAAAACCGGTCAGCGTATCCGGAATATCCCGGCTTGACCGTTGCGCGATGAGTGTATATGGGCGGAAGTTCGATCCCTCCCGGATGATGCAGATCGGTCACACGATCCGCAGGTGGCGTCTTTTGGGCGCCTCGGCCCTAGAACTCTGTTATGTCGGTTCCGGGCGAATTGACGGGTTTGTGGACCTGCGGGGCACCCTGCGGGTGACAGATGCTGCGGCAGGCATGCTTGTCTGCATGGAAGCGGGAGGTCTGGTTACCGACGAGAACGGCAGTCCGATCCAGTTTCCCGAAGAAGTGACGATCGGCAGATGCATCGTAGCCACCAACGCACTGCTGCACCCTAAGGTGATCGAATATCTCCGGTGATATGCCATGAAAATCCTGCTCGTTTCCCGGATTGACCTGCCGGATGCCCTTGTTTTCACCCGGCAGGTGAAGGCCGCCCTCGAGAAGGAATCCTTTTCCGTCACGCTGGACGCCGATACCGCTGCAGCTGTCGGTGAATATGGCGTCCCGTTCCGGGAGATCGATGCGGATGTTGCGGTCGTGATCGGTGGTGACGGGACCATCCTGCGGACCGTCCAGCAGATGCGGCACCAGATCCCTCTGGTCGGCATCAACTGGGGGGAGGTGGGGTTCCTTGCCGATCTCGAACCAGGGGAAGCACTGGAATTTATCCGGCACCTGCCGGCTGGTTTTTCCACCGAAGAACGGATGAGGATATCGCTCTTCTGTGACGGCAGTCATCTTGGCGATGCCCTGAACGAGATGCTGATCGTGACCGCCAGGCCGGCCAAGATGCTGCGGTTTTCCGTGATTATCGACGGTGTTGTTGCCGGGCAGTTCCGTGCTGATGGTCTGCTCATCAGCACTCCTACGGGTTCCACGGCCTACGCTATGAGTGCCGGCGGGCCCATAGTCGACCCGCGGGTACAGGGTTTTCTCCTTGTCCCGCTCGCACCGTACATGCTCTCGTCCCGGCCTCATGTCATCAACAGCAACCGTAGTCTTAAAATCCGGCTGGAAAGTTCAAAACCGGCAAACCTCGTGATCGACGGCCAGAAGACGATCGATCTGGGAAGATCGGGAACCCTCGAAGTCAGGAAGGCGAAAAAACCTGCACTGTTCATTGACGTCAACCGGAACTTTTTCGAAAAGGTTGACAACAAGCTCGGGAAACTTTGACCCTGCCGGAAGAGCCCCCGCCATAAAATAAAAAGCTTATCTTTGAGGCCGATCCACTACTTTGCTGTCAGGTGGTCTCGTGCAGGTCTCCATGAAACTCGAGATGAAGGATTCGCCGGGGCAGCTGGTCGCCGCCCTCAAGCCTATATCGGACGTCGGCGGGAATATCATCGCGGTCATCCACCAGCGGGATCCCGATTCAGTCCGCCATACCCTTGACGTCCAGATCGTGCTCGAACTTCCCGAAGGGCGTCTCGACCGGTTGGTCTCGTTATTAAAGGAACAGGGTGTGCATATCCAGCGGATAGGCAGGGAGCGTCTCCTATACACGCGGACGGTCATCATGATCGGTCATCTCATGCACACGGACATCTCCGATACCGTCGACCAGATCGATTCGACCGGGTTTGCGGAGGTCACCGGGATCGCGATGAGCATGCCCGCCATCAACGAGCGTTCGACCGCACGGGTCACCATCAAGGCAGTTGCGAGGGCCGATATGGCCGCCGCCCTCGCCATCCTGCGCCGCGTGGCGCAGCAGAAGTCCCTCCTTTTGATCGAACCGCTGGAGGAGATCGCATGAAGGTCGCCCTGATCGGCATGGGGGCGGTCGGCCGCGGCATCGCCATGATGATCGCAAAAAAAGACCTTGGGATCACCATCACCGGCGTTGCCGATTCCCGGAGCGCCTGCATCAAAGACACCGGGATCGACCCGGCTGAACTACTGGAACACAAGAAGAAGAACGGGATGTGTGGCGACCTGAATATTTCAGCGGCCGACGTGATCAAAAAGGCGGACTACGATGCTCTTATCGAGGTTACTCCGACCAACGCTCTCTCCGGCGAGCCGGCGATCGGGTATATCAAGGCGGCGCTTGCGAGAAAAAAGCACATCGTCACCTCCAACAAAGGCCCCATTGCACTCGCGTATGAGGAACTCACCGCAATGGCTGCCAAGAAGGGAGTCGCGTTCCGGTACGAAGCGACTGTCGGCGGCGCCATCCCGATCATGCATACCCTCGAGCACGGGCTGGCGGGAAACGAGATCCTTGCCGTGTATGGTGTGCTCAACGGCACCTGCAATTACATTCTCACCCGCATGGCGGCCGAAGGGCTCACCTACGATCAGGCGCTTATGGAAGCCCGGGAGATGGGGTATGCGGAGGCCGATCCCACGTACGACGTGAAAGGCATCGACGCGGCCATCAAGCTGGTCATCCTTGCCAACACGATCTGGGGGCATGGTGTAAAACTTACTGATGTCAGCGTCACGGGAATCGATCTTCTCACGCCGGATGCCCTGCGCCTCGCGGAGGAAGAGGACTGCACCATCAGGCTTATTGCCGAGGCGATGCCCTCCCGGCGGCTCCTGCGGGTCTCCCCGCGGATCATCGAGAAGAGCCACCCGCTTGTCGTCGACGGATCCCTGAACGCGCTGACCATTGAGACCGACATGGCAAAGGAGATCACCCTGATCGGCAGGGGTGCAGGCTCTGTAGAGACAGCCAGCGCCATTATCGGCGATCTCATTTACATCCGCGATCACTATGTCCAGTGTACTTGAGCACCGCCGCGAATACCTGCGCCTCATGCGGCAGTCCACGCTGGACAAGGGCTTTTTCACCGTCACCGACATCCAGAGAACCGCCAGCATCCCCCGAAGCACCGCGCAGGACTGGGTGAACCGGCTTGTCCGCGAGGGATGCGTTTTTTTAAAGGAAGAAAAACGGGGAAGGAGCGCAGCACGGTACGCGGCGATCAGCGCGGTGCCCCCCAGCACTTGCCGGCGTATCTTCACGACAACTGATGGTGAGCGGGTCGAGATCTTTCATGACTGCATGAGCGGGGCCTGTGCCGCGTACTGTGGGTACCATCACACCCTTGCAGGGGGCGTCCTGACCGGCATCGAACGGGACGGCACGCTCCTCCGGGAATGTGCACGGCTGGGGGAATCTGCGTTTTTAATCGGGCTTTCACCCCTGCCGGCGGTCGGCGTCAGCGGCGTGGAACGCGACGGAAACTATATCGTCCAGCATATCCGGTGCATCGGCGGGCCGGCGTATTCTCTGACGGACATGATGGCGCGGGCGCAGGGTGTTGTCCGTGTGGATCTGAACCAGAAAAAGAATATCGTTGAAGGAAAGGTCTGGACCCAGGCGCTCGCTCACGTAATGATCGGGCTTGACGATACCGATTCAAGAGAAGGTGGGGCTACGTTCGCGCTTGCCCTTGCGCTCCTGACCCACCTCACCGGGAATACCGGTGCCCTGCCCATCAGCCACCACGTAGTGATGCTCAACCAGGATGTTTTCTCTAAAACCGCCGGCAACGCGGCAAGCTACATCGAGCTTGCTGTCCCCCCGGAAAAAGTGGACCGTATGCTTGAAAAGAGCCGGCAGTTTGCCGCAGACGAGGCGCTCTCGCCCGAGTGGGGAATCGCGTTCCGGACCGGCATGGCAATACCCCCGGGCCTGCGGGACTATGGCCGGATGGTGCGGGCGCAGGTGATCGACCGTGCGGTCGCGGAGGCAACCGCAGAACGGTTTGGGGTAATCCTGCAGGGCGGGCGGGGTGTTATCGGCGCACTCGGTGCCGTTGCGCTCGCCCGGCTCCCCCATGAGATTCTGCTGGACCCGGTAAAGGCTATCCCGTAATGCACATTAAAAGGATGTCATGAACATCCAAAGGCGTATTCCGGGGAAAAGCTACCGGGCGATAAAATCCTCCGCGATCATCCGGCAGAGCCGGTTGCTCTCCGCGAGATAGCGAAAGGTCTCCCGGGCAATCTTCTCACGGCTATATTTATTCATCTCCCTCGTCCAGTCACTGATGATTTCACCGGTCAATTCGAGGTGGAACTGGAGGGCGAGGGCGCTCCGGTACGTAAATGCTTGGTTCTTCACGTTTTTTCCGTGGCAGAGCCGTCGGGCCCCGTACGGGAGTTCGAATGTCTCGCCGTGGAGCTGGAAGACGCAGAACCGCTCCGGCAGTTGTCGGAATATGCCGGTACAATCCTGCTCGCGCTCTACCATGTGCCAGCCGGTCTCCTTTACGAAGGGATAGACATGGGCACTAAAAGCAGATGCGATCAGCTGGGCGCCAAGACAGATGCCGAGGAGTGGCGTACCCTTTTTGACCGCCGCCCGGATCAGCTGCTTCTCCTGCTGCAGGAATGGGAATTCCCGCTCGTCGTTCACGCTCATCGACCCGCCCATAAAGACGAGGTGGGTGGCATCCGTGCGGGGCACCTCGCCCGTCTTGAAGAGCCGGATATACTCGTACGGGACATTCCGTTCGTCAAACACGGTCCCGAAGGAGCCGAGCGGTTCGGCAGGGTCATGCTGGAATACGGCGATCTTCATGCTACCGGATAACTTTGGTACTGAACATGATAAAAACCGTAGGATATGCAGCAAAAAAAAAGTTCCATGGCTTGGTATCTATGAGAGTGTTTGCCGGAAATTTATCTGACCGATCAAGAGATCAGAATACGCTTCTCAAATATGACAGTATCTGTTTAGCTGTTCATTACACGTCGCCCCACAAAGCCCACCAAGAGGGGGTCTCGTGTGGGAGACCTCCCCTGCCTTGTACGAAAAATCCGGGCCAGGGGGGGTAGCATGGGGTAGGGGGGGTCTCATTTCCGCAACCGTGTGGGGTGGTCTGATCTGAGACCCCCCGCTACCCATTTTCCGCGACTCATGCAAACCGGCTTTACCGTCTGAAGTTCCACGCGAAGCGATAGGCTGCCATTTGCAGGAGGGGGTCTCATTCCGGCAAAAGCAGAATGTGGAGGGGGTACCACCCCCCTCACCTTTAAAAATAAAACAGGGTGATGGGGGGTGGCACGGGTGGGGGGAGATCTCAGGTGAGACCCCCCTTCCGGCCCCGGAATCCGATGGAGCCACCGTCGTAAATTGCGTGGATTCGGGTTGGCCGTTCTGCCACGAATAACTAGGTAAAGGGGAGGGGGGTCTCATTTCCACAAAAAGTGGTGATGGTTCAATGGGACCCCGTCCGGATCGCCAGACTGGCCCTTTCCTTCATTTCAGGTGCTCACATGCGTGTACAAAAACCTGTGGCCATAAATCGCTGCTGTATTGCAGGATCAGATCCCCGAAATCCGGCATTCCTGTAAAAACAGCGTTATTTGGTGACTTTTCTGTGGGCGTGGGCATCATATCCCGTGGAACCCCAAAACGGAATCGCCAAAACGGGAAAATGAGCCCGATGTGGGCCCGGAAAAGTCTGATTCTGCTTCCCGTTCCAATTAACATGAGAAAGAGTATCGATAGATGAGAACCCGGGCCTTTGATGAAATATACCCTATCGCGGGTTATATATAGTAATAAAATTCCGGTACGTGATGAGGATGTTCCTTTCATATTGTCATGATTCTGGCATGGATCCTTCCAATATCCCCTGCAATCCATAAAATTCTGATACAAACATTTTTATACTAAAATAAGGAATAGTCTGAATATACATTGTCATGCCTGAGGCCAGGCATTTAATTGGAGTTCGAGATTTATGGCGTTTACGAAAAAGAATGAAGAGGCAGTATCACCGGTTATTGGTGTCATCCTGATGGTCGCCATCACGGTGATTCTCGCAGCGGTCATCGCTGCATTCGTGTTCGGTATGGCAGGGAACATCCAGAAGACCAAAGTGGTTGCGGCGACTATGAGCCGGCCGAATGCGAGTGGGGTTATGGTAACGTATGAAGGCGGACAAGATGCGGGAACGCTAGTTGGGCTTAACCTTACTGTAAATGGACAATACGGCATTATAAGCGTTCTACCTTCTGGAACAAGTGGTAGTACTGCCACCGGTTCGATTTCCCTTGGTACTGGTCAAACTAGTATTCCTGTTGGGGTAAGTGTATATCTCTCAAATGCACCTACGACAAGCAATATTGTAGTTACCGGGACATTCGCTGATGGTACAACTCAGGTCATCCTTCAAAATACCATCTAATCTTTTTTTTAGTGTAACCTTTGCCTGCTGTTTTTCACCGTTGTCTATCCATTATTACCAGTAAACCCTGAGCTCATGCCCTTCATGATAAGACCCTCTTCAGAATTTATTTGAAAAAAAAACTATAATCCAAAAGATATTGGTAAAAATGTTAAGATTACCCCTCTTTTAGTAATGTAAATAATCCAAGATTTAGCGATTATTTTGATATTGCGCTCTAGACTCTTCTTCTTTAATCTCAAATATACTTATATACAATTACAGTGAAAAAAGGAATACATTGTCATGCCTGAGGTCAGGCATTTAATTGGAGTTCGAGATTTATGGCGTTTACAAAAAAGAATGAAGAGGCAGTATCACCGGTCATCGGCGTCATCCTGATGGTCGCCATCACGGTGATTCTCGCAGCGGTCATCGCTGCATTCGTGTTCGGTATGGCAGGGAACATCCAGAAGACCAAAGTGGTTGCGGCGACTATGATCCGACCGAATGCGAGTGGGGTTATGGTAACGTATGAAGGCGGACAAGATGCAGGAACGCTTGTTGGTCTTAACTTTACTGTGAATGGACAATACGGCATTATGAGCGCTCTACCTTCTGGCACAACTGGTTCTCTTACCACTGGTTCGCTTGGCCTTGCTACCGGTAAAACTAGTATGCCTGTTGGGGTAAGTGTATATCTCTCAAATGCACCTACGACAAGCAATATTGTAGTGACTGGGACATTCGCTGATGGTACAACTCAGGTCATCCTTCAAAATACCATCTAATCTTTTTTTAATTGTACCCTTCATCTGCTGGTTTATGATAGTCTTGTCCAGCATTTTCCAATTCATCTCAGGCTGGCATCACGATGATCCTATGCCTTGGATTTTACCGGGATGAGGGGATCGTGCCCACCCTCGCTCCTACTTCAGAGACAAGCATCTCTTACCCAATCTCAGCATTTCTGCATAATCCTGCGTGAAGGCTGATCAGCCGTCATCGGTTTGGTAATAATATAAAGAAGGAAGGAGCGCCTGTTATCAATGGCGGCAAAGGTGTGGTGGAAATCTTTTTAAAATGCGATTTCCCTTTGGATTTTTAAAAAAGCCCGTTTTGAGATCCATGCAATATCCTTCATACCCCTCATGATCTTTTTTCTGCGGCATTGGCATTTGTACAACCCGACATCATCCCGACAGGCTCAATACCAGAAGACACGCAAATTTAATCAATGCAAAAAAGATCCCCCTTCTCGGTTCCACTCATCCTTCAGTTTATCCTGTTCCTCATTCCGATCAATATTTTCGTCATCGGCGACTGGCTTGCTACCGGCATCCAGTGGGCGTTGTTTCGGTACCAGCAGAGCTACTTGGGAAACAGTTTCATCATCTTCACCAAGGATATGTATTATATCCGGCAAGGATTTATATTCGGCCGGAGCGCTTTTGCGGCTGGAATGAACACGGCAGCTTCATCTCTTCTCCTGCTTGCGTTTATCGTTTTTCTTTTTATCGGGTTTATTGAGTCTGCCTCTCTCGTTAAAATCGGTGCCATCATCACCATTACCGGAGGGTGCTTCTTTCTGCTTTCGGATTTGATCCAGTATGGTATCCTGTTCCACGGGCCTGCCGGATTTACAATACCGCTTGGAGTACCTGCCGTCTTGGTAACCGGCTGGTTTATCTACCAGCTGGAATTTCCAGATACTCATGGTGATCAATCAGGTGAGGAGGAAATTTCGGGAAGTGACGAAACCGTATAGTGATTCAACACCTTTTCTGTTTTCAGTTACCCGGATTTTCTGGTTTTATTTGCAATTCCGATCATCACGCTGCTACAGAGGTGCTCAGTCTGGTAAAGTAGTATCTTCGTTTTCTGTAGAGAGACATTTAGTACGATCCATTAATCGAAAGCCTGAAGCACAAGATCGTGTATTCATTGGGGCTGTTCAAAAGCACCGTGATCATGCACGACCCCCCCTGAGCTGCACCCGGAATCCGGGCCCGTTTCAGCCCCCGATTCCTCAGAATCGATCCCGAAAACGCCCGCAAAACGCCCGGATTTCCTGTAAAAATAAAAATCCGATATAATGGTCCCGATTGCCAGAATACGCGATATAACAGGCTGAAAAAGACCCCCAAGATCTGGGTGAGTTTTCGTTTCAATGATCAATTGTACGATTTTCCTGAGATCTGCCAAGGAAAGGGCCTTGGCGGCCCGCCAATGAGGGGGCCCAAAACCGACAATTTTAAAGGCGTATTTTGGTGTACAGACTGCAATTCTTGGACATTCATCTTCGACGGCAAGCTGATCCAGGGAGATATTTTCAGAATCCGCTGGTCTGCCGGTATTGCCGGTTTTTTCTTAAAATTCCATCCGAGAAAAAATTTGACGGATAAAGCGGAGGATTTGCCTGGACCCGCTAAAGCCGTGCCAAATATTTTCAGAAAAGTTCGCCAAGGTTATCGAAGATCTCTAAAAAAGTCCGTAAGAGTTGGTGAAGATTTTGAAAAATATCCGGATACTTTCGGAAATCAATCAGCTAAAGATGGAATTTTTAAGAGTGACGAGCCCGCATAGAAATTCGGTGTTTTTCCTGTTTACCGTTCCATAGATTATCCGGATTCATTCGCAACTCCGGCTGTCCAACGCCGTCAACGAGTGTCCCTTCCGTCGCTATTGCCCTTTTCGTGTTCATGGTAAATTATTGCGATATCCTGACTAGAAATTGAACCCAGAGTCCGTCCTTAGGTTCCATCATGCAAAAATCCATCCGGTATTCCTGATGGCGGCTGACACTACCGGTCGACTGAAAAAAGTATGCGTGGAGCAGGATTCGAACCTGCGAACGCCTGCGCGACGGGACCCTAAATCCCGCTCCTTTGACCTGGCTCGGAAATCCACGCCCGTTGTTGAGTGCCGTCAGGGACCGGACATTTCAGTCATGGAAAATCCGGTACCCTTCCATTGCCCACCGGGCACCGTCAATCCTGGCATCTACCGGTATATAGGTGCGGACGTATTAAGAGCGTATCGCGAACCTGAACGCTCTTTCTCTCAGGAGCAGAACCAACCCGCACCTACATCTCCACCCGGGTCACCACGCCATGGATCTTGTCGGAGGGGAGCTTGTAGAACTGCACCACTGACGGCGTCAGGTGCTTGATTGCGGAAAAGATCCGCCACAGCACGTGGGTGGTCCCGATATCGCCAAATACGAGCCCCATCGACTTGACGATCCCGGGCATCGTAAAATAATCCCTGAGCATTCCTGCTCTATCCGTAGTAAAATAAAAGGTATATGGCTTTCCCTTTTTAACCGACAGGAATTACCGCCGGTTTCCGGCGCCCGACGAGTCGATGGTGCCGGATGCCTGTCTCCGGTCCTCCCGCCAGATCCGGTACCCGTCTATCAGGAAGATGATGATGAGCGGGCCAAGGACAAAACCGGCGAGCCCCATCGTCAGGAGCCCGCCGATGATACCGACGAACATGATCAGGGGGTGGATCCGGACCCTTCTGCCGACCAGCACCGGGCGCACGGAAATTTCCGGCAGGGCCGAGACGACAAAATACCCAAGGATCAAAAGGATAAGCACTCCTCTCATATCGCCGAGTGCAAATGCAAATGCCCCAATCAGGATAAACGCAACTGATGATCCAAGGATGGGTATCAGTTCGCAGAATGCCGCAAGGAATGAATAGAAGAAAATGTGCCCGTAGCCGAGCAGGTAAAAGACCGGGACGGAGATGAAAAACGTCAGGATTGCGATGGCAACCTGGACGATATAAATGACGTACAGTGCATCCGCTGTTATGGGAGTGAGGCGGCCGATATAGCTGCCGGCCGGCGCCGGTAGGTGCGGGATGACCCATCGTTTCAGGTCCTCGCCCTTCAGCAGAAGGATCGAGAACGCAAGGAAGAAGACAACGATTTTGAACGCAAAAAAGGGTAAATTGGAGGTGAGCATTGTCCAGTAGGTGAGGAAAAGAGCGCTGCCCTTCGAGAGCCAGAGGGCAAGGATCCCCTTGTTCAGCGACAGGCCGAATGCTTTCAGGCTGGTGGCCGGGTTGGCCAGCCAGATCCCGATAGTCCCAAATATGCCGTTCAGGATCCCGGTATTTGCCCGGAGTATCGAGATGGTGCCATAAGCGACGGCAACAAACCCCGCAAAGATACTCCCGGTGATGATGGCGGTCGAGAAGAGAGGACCAGTATGGCGGGAGACGCGGTGGTGGAACGGCAGCAATACGACTGCGAGCGACGCGCCGAGGATGATCATGTCAAGGACCGGCCAGAGGAGAATCAGACAGGCAAGTGCCAGTACGAGAACGGGAAGAACGGCCCACAGGTCCCTTGAAACGCCGGTCATGGATATACAGCTGTTTTGTGGCCATTGTAGTAAATAGGTGTGGCTCACCCGGTAGGAGATCGCTCCGGCAATACTTCTTCTCAGGGCGATTTGTAAGGGTGTACGGGAATGACCGGAAATGAAACGCCGGTCGATATGCCGGACTAATAAAAACCTGAACGTGGTGGACGTTTACCGCAGGAGATCCCGCCGGCGTCTGCGCCTGCGCTGTTGTGCAAAGAGCAGCGCTATGACCGCGATCACCGCTATCGCCACGAGATAAATATGCCCGTTGCCGGTTTCTGAAATCCAGACGATAATCCCAATGAATGTGCTCATCGCCGTCGGCGCCGGTGGTGCCGGCGCAGCTATGGCTTTTTGAGGTACTCCGGTAGGAGCACCGGCCGGGGGTGCCAGTGCAACCGGTTTTTCAAACAGGGCAAAACAGCAGAAATGCGAGACCTGTGCGGAGATCGTGCCTTTCGACGCATCGTAGGTTGTCGGGTGGCTCTGCCATGTATTTGTCGTATGGTCGTATGACTGTATCGTGTATTCCTTCCCCCACTGGGCCCCCGGAATGGTGAAGGTGAGCGTGATGGCCGGGGAGAACGTCGCACCACTCGGCTGCAGATCGTATGCCATACCAGCAAAGGAATAGGTCACACTCTTGGCTGCTGACGGGACTTCAGAGGCCGTAAGTCCGGTGATCGTTACCGAAGAGAGCGCTTTCCCGCTCGGTTCCTGCGCCACGATACCCTGGCCGATCGAGAGCGTGGCCAGATTGTCATTCGACTGGAGCGTGGTCGCCTGAGTGATGACACTGTTGGCATTGATGTAAAGGTTGACAGTCTTTCCCATATCCGGCTGAGGAGGTGGTGCCTTTTCCTGGGGCACGGCAGGGTTCTGGACTGCGGCGGGTGCGCCGGCAGGTGAACCAGAACTGGGACTGCTCCCGCCACCGCTGCCATAACTGCGCCACGATACCTGGCTGCTCACCGAGAGGGTGACGAGCTGGAGAACGTTGCCAGCACCTTCGAGGAACGACAGGCCAAATGTTGACAATCCCTCAGGTGAATCTGCCTCGAAATAGTCGAGGTTTTCAGTTGAATTATGGTACAAATAATGTGTTCCCAAAACCTCCCCATACTGGCCGCTGTCATCGATCCGTTCGACATAAACCTCATTGCGTCCATAAGGTTTGGAGGCCACCAGGGACGCATTAACGCTCATATACAGGTGAGCAGTCCCACCGGCCGGGAAATTTGTTTTGAGGATTTGTGTCGTATAGGCCGTACCATTCCTCCCGGAAAAATGGCTCCCGGCGGCGATAGTGTTGAAACTGGTATTATCCGAAGGAGTTGCCTGCTCCCATATCTGAGTGTTCAATATCGCGTTGTCCGGGTACGTAGGGAGATCGATCGAGTAGTTGACTGAGCAGAACGGGCCCCCTGTTGACGCAGAAAATCCTGTCGGGATTATATCCTTTGTCTGCAGCTGGACACTGCTGATATTGCCGACAATGGTTGAACTACCCGGAAATACCTGGAATCCCCCGGGGTCGGTTGTATATATGCTGATGTTCTGGAATCCCCCGGAAGGCGGTTCAAAATCAAGCACCGAGGAGTTCGGGTAAAATGTCCAGTCAGTGAGAGTAGCATCATTAAAAACCAGATATTGCTGGCTGCCATGATACTGGGGGGTGATTCCATTTATGGTTGTATCAGCGAGCTCATTAGCGCCGGCAAGCACGGTGATATAGCCGGTCCTGGTTATGGTATTTGAACCGTATGCATTGGATGCGATGAGGGAGACCGTATATGAACCAGGATTCGCATAACTATGCGTCGGGTTCTGTGTCGTCCCGTTTGTCCATGATGTTGGGGGACCGTCACCCCAGCTCCAATTCCACTGCGTCGGGTTTCCAATGGAAGTGTCAGTAAATGTAATTGGGGTATTGACTACGCCACTGGTGGGGGATGCGGTAAAACCTGCTAGAGGCTGGCCGACGATAACACTGTTGGTAACGGTGGTGGTATTCCTACAGAGAGAATTACTCGCCGTGAGCGATACCGTGTATGCCCCGTTCGCAGAGTAGGTATGGGTGGGATTCTCCGAGGTCAAGCTGGATCCATCACCGAAATCCCAGAACCAATGATTAATCGATGTTGACTGGCTCGAGGTGTCGGTAAAGGCTACATTAACAGGAGCACTTCCACCGGCAAAATTGTTCGTGAAACCGGCTACCGGGCAGGCACCGTTTGAAGTGTTGGTGTAAAGGTAAACATTATATCCGCTGGAATCCTCCTCGTCCCAGACTATCCGGTATAATGATTGTACCGGGGAAAATGAAATTGACGAGAGGTCAACTCCCGCCCGGTCGAGAGCAATCGGGATTGTCTGGGAAGTGCCGGTATTGTTCACATCGACATCACAATTACCGGTTGTTGTATTTGTCTGTACCCAAGTAACCCAATTACCCGAGATTGCCGGGGGATATCCCTCGTATAGAACAGCCACATTGGGTGTGAGACTATACTCCTGTCCGGGCGCGGTCCCGTTGATAAATATTTCGTAGGTTCCCGCGTTCCGGTTGTCTGGCCAGACAATCCTGTTCCCGTATATGGCAGGGTAATCCTGCGAACTCAATCCGTCAGAAATCTGAGTTGTTCTATCTGAAGAAATATTGTAGAGGTAAATTGCCGAGTTTGATGAACAAGCCGAACTACTCCCGCAATCCGTCCATACAACATTATTGGCATAGATTGCAGGAAAAAATTGATTGGTTCCTGTAACATTCACCTGTCTCTCAAGACCCGGTGAAGTACCGTTAATATAAATCTGGGAAGTCGGGTTTCGGCTGTCCTGCCAGACAATCCGGTTTCCATATATAGCAGAGTAATCCTGCGAACTCGTTCCATCGGAAATCTGAATTGTTTTACCTGAAGAAATGTTGTAGAGGTAAATAATCGATGGTGAACAAGCCGAACTACTCCCGCAATCCGTCCAGACAATATTATTGCCATAAATTGCAGGATTGTAATTATATTCGGTACTATCACTTACCTGCGTTTCGACTCCAGATGTGATGTTATATACATAGATAATACCCAAAGTGTTGAATGCATTTATATCCTGCCAGACGATTTGATCACCATAAATTTTTGGTAACTGGTGATTCATGCCATTATTGAGCGTGGTGATGAGCGTTTCCGTTCCGGCTGCAGTTGTGGGACAGATAATAAAAGATGCCAGAATAAGGAGAAGGAACCAAACTAAGAGGAATTTTCCAGTACGGTTCCTTCCCATATTCTCACCTCTTCCGGTTTCACATTCTCCATTCGCCGGTCAATAGCCCTTTGCCCACCCTATAGATGAGAAATAGTTGATGAATGCTCCCTGCTCCAACCCGAATATGGCATTAGGAGTGCTGGAAGACAAAGTAATGGTCATCGGAAACTTCGTAGCTTTAGTTGACGGGTATTGCGGCGTCGATCCCATCGGGAACTGTGCATCGTAAGGACCCGGGGGAGCACTCCATGTGCCCGATGCAACGCCACTGACGGTCGGATTCGGGTAATTCGGGTTGGATCCAAATGTCGTGCGAAGAATGATATAATGGAGGCCGTTTGGTGCGTCAAATACCCCCAAGATCGAGTAGTTGTGGTTGGCAACGATGGTACTGTTGCTATATGTAACAGCACCCGGATTTGGGCTCTGGGAGGCTTGGAAGTAGGTCGATGCTACAAGCGGATACCGTGTTTTATACATACCATACACTTTCGTGGATTCAACGCAGAAACCGCTTTCAATATAAGCATAAAGCCCGCACATAGAGGTGAGCGGCTGGCCACTAGCACTTGCAGAGCTTGCTGCGCTTGCCGAGCTGGCTGAATTTGCTGTGGTTCCTGTGTTTCCTAGTACTCCACCAGTTGTGCTGGTTGGAAAGCTCGTGGTTTGTGTGCTTAAAGTAAAACTCTGCAACCCGGTGAGGTACATCAGGGCAAACGCGCCATTCCCGCCCCAATAATTCCCAACTGGGTTTTGGCTCAGCGACAGGACATCGGCAAAAGCAGGATCTTGTGTCGTATCGGTAAGATTTGTGGCCGACATCGGCGTTGTCGATCCCTGAAGTGTGAGATTGTTTTCATAAATACAGAATTTTGCATATGCCCGCTCATAGAGCGCAGGCCATAATGATTGTGGATTTGTATTACTCGACCCTGCACCGTAAAATCCATTTTGATTGGAGATACTTCCAGAACTGTCAAGCAGTACATTCGGGCTCACGGTGACTGGGATCTGAGTGCCAATAGTGGTATTTGGCAATGTGACAGTATTGTTCACCCCGTAGTCCCAGAAATTAAAAGTATAGTTACCATTTCCATCTGGTCCAGAAATATTATTTATGATAAACTTTCGGTTGACCCAAGCGATGGAAGCGAGGGCGGAAATAAACGGACAGTTAGCGAAGTATTGACCCTGCACAGGGTTTGGCGAACTTGGATTTGCTGCTGAAATGGTGGGAGTAAAGTTTGGAGAATAAAATTGCATCCCCCCAGGGAATGGGCCATACGCCGGCATCAGGCATCACCAGCGATAACCTGTTTTCCGGACCAGTACCTGTGGGGTACCGGGTTCTTACCTGCATTAATATCTTCAGGAATAGTAGATTTTCTTGCCATGGCAATACAACACCTTTATTTTAGCCAATAGTTCCCTGTTGTCGTTATAAATCTTATTATAGGAAGGTTAATACTATAATCCATTTATTAAACTTCTTATAAAAAATCAAAGATATTTAAGGCGTAAAATGCGAATCAGGTCCCCGATTGCTAATATTTTTAAAAATGCGTTTAATTTATCATGTATTGCTTGATATCGTAATATTACATTCGAAATCTGGAATTGACGGTTATTTCGTCTCACGCAGCAATTCGCCGACTATATACAAAAATTATCCGGGCACCAGTTTGTCAGATCGTTTCCCGCTCTTTTCGTTTGAAATATCCCGGAAATAGTTCCTTCTTCCCCGGTATATACAGCGCGGCGGCGTATTCCTCCATGAAATCCGTGTCTACCAGAAGGTCGATATAGACCATCCGGTGGGCGACCTTTTCGGCGAGATTCCGGCAGTCCCGAGAGACGAGCGCCGCATATGCCCCGGAAAGAGACCCGTTGCCGATCGGGTGGAGTGAGGCGCTCGGGAACTCCGGCAGGATCCCGAACCGGGTTGCATTCCCGATATCGGTAAAAGCGCCAAATGCGCCGGCAAGATACACATGTCCGATGTCGGCCACGGACCGTTTGTATTTTTTCAGGAGTACCCCAATCCCCCCGCAGGCAGCGGCCTTTGAGTCCATCAGGTAATCGACGTCCTGCTGGGTGATCACGATATCCCGCTTGGTAGCAGTTGCAGATGATGGTACGAGGACGTATTCCAGCCCTCCGGACCCGTACCGGACACGCGGGTGACGGGGATCGATCCTGCCGGCAAAATCAAGAGCACCGGATTCGAGCATCACAACTGCCGTATCAATAATACCGGAACCGCAGATGCCCCGGGGGAGGACGTTCCCGATGACCTGACAGTTGGGCTCTCCTGTTGCCGGTCCTGAACGAACGTGTTCGATCGCGCCCCTCATCGCGCGCATGCCCGCCGTGATGCCCGCTCCTTCGAAAGCGGGTCCGGATGCGCAGGAGACCGATGCCATCCAGTCCCGGTTACCGAGAATGATCTCGCCGTTTGTACCGAGATCTACGAGAAGAGAGAGAGCGTCTGAGGAATGCATGCCGGAAGCGATCACATCGCCGACCGCATCGCCCCCCACGAACCGGCTGACATTTGGGAGGCAGTATACCGATGCTTCCGGGTGGGAAGAGAGCCCGGCGTCCCGTGCATGCCGGATAACCGGAATCCGTGAGACCGGCACGTTCGCCATCTCCAGGTACTGCGGGTCGATACCGCAGAGCAGGTGGTTCATCACCGTATTCCCGGCAACGCAGATATCCATAATATCCGTTTTGTCAAGACGGGCCGCACTGCATACTTGGGCGATCACCGTATTGAGGCTGTCTGCCGCCGCCCGCTGCATGGTGGCAAGACCCTCCGGCTGACCGGCATACCCCATCCGGGTGATCAGTTCCTCTCCATAGGTGATCTGGCGGTTGAGCGTCGAGCCGGTCTCTGCGATCTCGCCGGTCTCAAGGTTGACGAGGCATCCGACCACCGTCGTGGTCCCGAGATCGATCGCCATGCCGTAGAGGGGGCAGTACGTACCGGTCTCCGGCGCTGCAGCGATCATTTCCGGTGGCGTCCGGACCTGTGACACCGTCGCAATGAGCGGTCCGGTGGCGGCACGCAGGAATTGAAACACTGCATCGCTCATTATCGGGCGCTCGCCGCCATAACCGGCAAGGCGGATCGATGGCGAGGCGAACGGCAATCCTTCCGACGGCGAGATCTCCACACGGTATCGCATCACCGCAGGGGCAATGCGCCCGATCTTTATCTCGGAAGAGAGTAGGATCTTGGGGGCGTCTATCCGGCTCTCCACCGGTATCGTGAATTCAGCATCTGCGGTCAGCGTTGCCTGACAGGCATAACAGTATCCCTGTGCCACTTCCTCAGGCGAAAGAGGGCGGGCACCGGGCTGCGGTGACATCGCGCATGTCCCGCGGGTAAGAATAACTTTGCACTTCCGGCAGAGCCCTTTTCCTCCACAGATGCTCTCGATTGCAACGCCAGCTTGGCGCAGGGCATCAAGAAGCGGTGTATCCCGTGGAACCAGTACCGTCTTGTTCATCGGCTGGAAATAGACCCTGACTTCCTGCTCGGTCATGTGATCCCATGCTCCCCGCGGCATTTCCGGATATAACCTCCTGGGTTTTTGGCCCCCGTGACCAGTTGTTACGATACCGGACTAGCCGACGTAACTTCCCTGGGCGGCCAGCGGGCTTTCAGGAGCCCAGCTATGCCAGAGGAGTCCTTTGGGCCGACTATAACATTCCAGCCGCTTGCTTCTTCCGTCTCGCCGCTCAACCGGGCAGCAAGGCCCGGGACGATCAAGTAGCGGTGGTCGACCATGTCTGCAACCTGGTAATCACGGAGGGCATTTGCCATGGTCTCCGCGGTCAGGTATCGGCCGGCAACCGCGCTTTCAACACTGATGCCGCCGGTGTCGACCACCACGAGGTAACAGTCAATGCCGGCGGATTTGATGTCCGATTCTACCGTGAAGTAGGTGAGGGCGTAGTTTGTCGTGATCAGCACCGGGGATTTCCTGTCCGGTGAACCAAATGTCCTGACACCGGCATCCACCGAGACCGGTTTTCTGGGGTCGGTATAGAGGTTGAACCGCCAGATCAACTGGGGCAGGAGCACCCAGCCGTCAAGGCTGTGGAGGATCAGGAGGTCGGCATACCGGGAGATCAGCATGGCAGCTGTGCATGCCTCCTTCCACTGGATCACCTCCGGGGAGATCTCCGGAGAGAGCCACGCAGCGATAGGGGCCCCGAGAAGCGGGTAACCGAGAAGATCGTCACCATCAAGGAAAACCGAACGGCGGATCTGCGAAAAGTCGTGGATCGTCGCAGCGAGGTCCGGTTCGACCGTGGTGCCGGGATCAAGCACCAGCTCTGCAACGCCGTATTCGACCAGCGTTTTTACCAGCGACCGCAGGAGCGGAATATCATGCTGGACGGATACGATCAGCGGGCAGCGGTACCGGAGTGCGATCTCTGCCATCTCCTTCCAGTTGTCCCGGGTCGCAGCATAGAGCAGCGGGCGCCTGTCCCGGACATTGTCCAGCCCCGCAGCCATGATGACCGGATCGAACGTGCAGAGGATAAGCGGGAGACCGGTCCGGGCAGCCACATCTTTTACCGCGGAAGCGAAGGCGGCCGGATCGTGACGGGTCGAACGGATTGCGATGGCATCCGGACGAAGGTCCCGCCCGATGTAATTATAGGTGAACGATTCGATTGCCCTTATACGGGCTTCACGCGCATCATCGGGAATATCGTCTGCGATATCGATGGCGATGGGCGGGGGATTGTGGTACGTGAAATCATGGCGATACAGGACGTACTTCCCGCCGGTTTTGATAGCACGATCACCGGTGCCAAACAGAACGGTCCTAACCGGGGGCGCGAGGAGGTTGAGAAGGTCTTCATGTGCGGCCCGGTATTCCTCGCGGGACAGTGGCGGACAGTGCTCAGTTCCCAGTTCGCCGTTTACGACCCGCGTGGCAAACGCCATGCAGTTTGCCTCGTGGCATTCGCCGCAGTTCGTCTTAGGGAGAAGTTTGTAGACATCAATAGGACTGATCTCCTTGATGGATTTTCTGACAGTACGCTCTGGCACGCCGGTTCCTCCCTCATGAGATCTTTGTGGTCGCCCATGGGACGTTCTGGACCGGCACGCCGGTTTCTTTCTGCATGAGCGTCCGGACCGCGTCTTTCAATGTCCTTACCGCCGCAGGGTGCATCATCATGAAGATATCCACACCGGCAAGGAGCAGGGTGAGGGCATTGATCGTCTCCCAGAGCGGACCACGGAACTCCCTCGGACCGTAGCGTGCGTCCATCTGCATCCATGCCTCGCGTGCTGCCCACGCATTGGTGGATGCGGAGATGGTCGGGTGCTGGAGTTCCGTATCACCCATCAGTGCCGCATGCCGGGCGCGCTCGTGAATGGTATACGAATATTCAAGCCCATACCCGAGCGCCACTGTCGTGAGATCCATCACGATGCTCTCGGGCGGGAGGTACTCATACAGTCTGCGGTTCAGTTCCTTTGCCTTGTTCAGTTCAAGTCCCGTAAACCCGAGGACGGCGTGACCGTGCTCGTTTGCCGCTTTTGCAACCCCTTCCAGAGTTTTTGCCTCGGTCATGTCCAGTGTGAGCGAGTTTATGAGCACCCGTTCGCCGGCGGCGACTTCAGCAACTTTTGTAAAGACCCGGGCGTCCTTGTGGGGATCGCCGCAGCCGCCGATAATGAGCGGGACATCGACTGCCTGTAAAACCTCTTCCACGGTGCGTGCGGCATCGGCAGGGGATGTATCGTGGATAAGCGGGTCGGTGGACATGAGGTGAATTGTGACCATGTCTGCACCAAATTTCTTCACGTTCAGCCGCGCCCATTCGGCAGGGTCGCCCATCACGTCTCTGATGCCGGCCCTGAGCGCCGTGGGAAGGGGCACCTCCATGTCAAAGACGTCGAGCGCAAACAGCGGCGGGTGAGCAGGTGGCCGGTCCGGGGAGATAAAGGGCGGCGTATCAGCACCCCCGACGATAAACGACGTTCCCCGGCTTCCCCCCTCGCTCCGCGTGGCGCCCAGCCGGACCTCGCGGACCCGCCCGGTAAATTCTTCCTGCGGGGGACTGTACGTTTCCGGTATCAGTGCTACGGGTTTTTGCCGTGCTGCTGCCGGATTGCAGGCAGGTGCGGTGGACGTTCCCGCCGCGATCCAGAGTTCGAGGTCGCCGATTTCCATGGAAAACTGCTCAAACTCCATCGTTTCCACACCGGAGAGAAGGGAAAGAAGGCGGGGCAGTGATTCAGGCGTCTTTCCATTAACTTTCCGGCTGGTGTTCTCTTCCGGCATATCAGTTACCCTGTTTCTGCTTTTCCGGCCGGATTGGCTGGACGATCACCCGTTCCGCGTATATCCGTGCATTTTTCAGGATGATCCTGAACCCCCCGGCAGTCATTGGGATATCACCGCCGGCAAAAACCGGGAAGGCAGAGGAGTTATCGCTTGTAACATTCTCCTCCTGCCACCGATCCGTAACCGGGTGGAGGTGCTCCCGGAGAAAGGCAACAAGCTCGCTCGTGGTCTTCACGTCTTTTTCCGTGGCAATTTTTTCGAAAAGTTCTGCCGGGATAAAAGAGGACAGTTGCCCTTTCAGGTCTGACGGCATCCATACAATCCGGGCATATCCCCCGTCAGCCGCCAGAAATCTGGGTGAACGCATATACTCGAGAGAGATGCCGTGAAAGCCGTCCACCTGCCGGCCGCCGGCAGTGGAGTCTGCCATGGTCGAGAATGGCAGGCCGTTCACGGTGACATCGTTATACCCCCGCATGACAATGCCGAACCCCTCTGCTTCCGGTATGTAGAACGCGATTCCCTCAAAACATCCGCAGGAGGTATGGGGATACGTGAAGGCGCTGTAGAGGTAAACCCGGTTCACCGCTCCAAACGAACGTTTTTTTGCACTTTCGTTGATACCGACATATTCCCCGTGCACAGTATCGAGGCATTCGCCTTTCTCGATGGGGAATATCGGCCCCTTCGGGTCGATGCGTGCGGCCGCCCTCCCGTCAAACCAGCTGATCGCGCCGCAGTTCGCGTACCGCTGGGGGGTGATAACACATACGTGGCTTGGTGCAAACGACTGGCAGAGAGCGCACCCGTAGAAAACATTGACATCATCGTCAGTCAGCCCCCGGGCGCGTGCGTCGCGGACCTCATAGGTCGTTTTGGCTTCGGGATACAGTGCCGAGATCTTTTCCGCGTCCGTAAAAAAGGTGATCTGGATGCTCTCGATAATGGGCAGTTCGTTTTTCAGGAGTTGCTCAAGGACCTTCCCGACATACGACAGCGTCGTAAATCCCTTGTTATATGCTTTTTTTGAGAGCCGGACCCAGATATCATACCGCTGGTTCAGGTGCATGAACCCCTCGATATAGTTGGCGTATTCGTGGATCCGGCGCTCGATAACGCCTTCGATATCCTCCTCCAGTTCCGGACCTGCGATCTCGATCAGGATCCCGAACGGGTATTTTTTCTGCGGCTCCATCTGGTAGATATCCGGCCCGATAACCGTAATGACACCGTCATTTACCTGTTCCGGCCGCCGGACCCTGACCAGTTCGAACTTCTCTTTGATATCGGGCCCGCCCAGCTCGACATACATGTCGTTTTTGCGGATCCGTTCACCGACATGAACGAGCCCGACTTCGACCGGAATGTCCTCAAACATCTGTTAGTCCCCCACGTTTCCGATGATCGCCCTGAGATTTTCCAGCCAGTCCTTGACCGAGATATTGGAAAATGACCAGCTGGCATGCGGCTGGTACGTGTTGTCCAGAGTCATGGTTTTGACCTGCGGTGCAAAGTGCTTGAGGCCGGAGAGGATCGTCCATTCCATGTAGTACGGCAGCCCGGCAAAGATCGCCAGATCATAGGTCTCTTTCCCGTCCAGTCCTTTCCAGTCCGGATCGGAGAGCCGGTGCCCGATTTCTACCGCAGGCATCACCGCAGCGCGGGTATACCCGCGTCTGACCAGTTCACGGTTCGTGTGGCCGGTGGCGATGATTGGGATATTTGCCTTCTCCGCAAGCTCGATCAGGTAATCGATCATCTTCCGGTCATCTAGATCGATCTCGGCCGAGAGGTGCCCGATGATCATGACCGGGTGTTTTGCCCGCTTGATCATCGCATCTGCCACCTCAGGCTTGGTGATGACCGACGCTTTTTTCGGGCCTGCGATCTCGGCAGTCTGCCATGGTTCGATGAACGGCATGGTGGTTCAGCGCTCCTTTCTGCGCACCGGGCGGGAAAGCAGGGTGGGATCCGGGATGGGGCGCTCCTTCCAATCCGCCTGCATGAGGATCCGGGCGACCTCCTCTTTCATGGTGACGGGGACATCGGTCATCGTGCGGACGTACCGGGGAATGTCATCGGGGATCGTGCCAAACATCCGCTTATGGAGATCGATATAATGGGTTAGTTTGATCGCCCTTCCCTTGGTGGTATCGTTGGGCCGCATGCAGAGCTTGGAAACCATCACCATCGCCTCTTCTTTGGTCTCCGCCGCAAAGAACAGGTGCTCGGGAGCCGGGCCAACATATACAGGTTCCCCGCTCCTCCGGTCGTTGACGTACCAGTCCTTATCATGGTCGGCACGGCCAAGCAGCATCCGCCGGTATTTTGTGCCGTGGGGGCCGACAACGACCGGCACTCCGAGACGCCAGAAGCCGGCGGCGATCGCCGCTGCCTTCTGGGACATCGCGCCCCATGCAACTCCAACAGCCCCGACCCGGTTGTAGACATAATCCGCGATCTCTTCGTAATTCCCGCGGAGGTTGCGCCGTGCAAAGATACTCGCGATCTTGATGGCGGCACCGGCAATATGCGCATTCGATACACACGAGCCCACATTGACGATGCCGCCGGCATCAAAATTGCCGGGATACAGCTCGTAAGGTGTCAGTCCATCCTCGTTTTTATACATGGCAACCGACATTGCGGCGCAGCCAGAGGTGCAGATGATATACCTGCGTTTTGCGAACTCGGCAGCCATTTCGGCGACCTCTTTTCCTCCTTTCGGGTAGTTCCCGCACCCGACGAATGCGACGACCCCCGGGATCTCACCGAGAACAATGGGGCCGCCGACTTTCCGGATCTCAATGTCCTGAATTGCCCCTCTCCCGGTACGTATCCGGAACTTCTCGTCCTTTATCTTGCGGGCGGCGGCCGAGACGATAAGGGAATGGATCGGGATCTCCTGCGGACAGGCCTGTTCGCAGCGGGCACAACCGATGCATTCATCGTAGATATCGCTGATCATCGTCATGTTCCCTTTTCCCGCCGCCTTCATGCTCTCCGGAATATGGAGATCGTTGGGGCACGCCCGCCGGCACTGCTTGCACTGGCTGCACGTCTTTGCAACTTCCGCCATCTTTTCGACAGACAAAAGAAGACCATATTTTTTTCGCTCCGGTGCAACTGCGCGGGCAACCCTGACCGCGACTTCTCCTGCTTTGTCCGGGTCCAAGATAAGGACGCCAGCCAACTTTCCGGATTCAAGATCCACGACGATCTCGTCAACTGAGTCGTGCGTCCGGTCGGGAAGGCCGCAGCAGTTCTTTGCCGATGTTGCGATAAAAGGTGCCCGGATACGCTGTGCCTCGATCAGGGCATCGGTGCGGATGCATTGTTCATCTACGACAATGACATCCGGAATCCCGCTCCGGATATACCGGATCTGCCACGACATGGGGCCGATGATCTTTGTGCCCGGGGAATACCGTGCGGCATCGATTGCGGTGCAGCAGATGCCGGTCACCTCGACCTGCTCCATCAGCCGGTGCTTGGAGAGGTAATCGATAATGGCGATTGAGGGTGGCACGTTATGCCCGATGACGAGAATAACCGGTTTTGTGGTATCGACCGTCCCCATCCCGAGATCGGTCAGAGGGGCCTCGGGATCCGCTTTCGGGTAACCGAATGCGGAGATCTGGGCAATATCCGCCGCTTCCATCCCGACTTGGTCTATCATGCCGGCATGGAATACCTTGGATTCGAAGTCAAGGGGATCACCCTCTTGGCCGGTGTGCGCCACCGAGAGGATCTGGGTAACCTGATTCTCGCAATAGTCAAGCACAGTTTCAAGGTCACCCAGTTTCGCCGGCTTGACCCCGCACACAAGGCGCATGACCGGTGCTTCCACCTCAACAGCGAACCCCCCCGTGTTAAGCGGGTAATCGTTCCCGTATTTCCGGATCGCATAGGTGACCAGCTCCCGTGCATGGCTGACATGGGTGGCGGCACCGATGCAGGTGGCAAGGAGCACCATGCGCGACTGCTGCGCCGGCATGTGGATCCCGCACGCACCCCTTTTGCTTCCGGTGAGATCGCATTTCCCGAAAGTGCAGAGACAGCAGAGGTCGCAGAATGGCAGGTAGAACGGCTGGTAGCGCCCCAGCAGTTTCCTGTCCCAGTCCCGCAACACGGCAAGGGACGGAAACGGCGTTGGCCCCTGAGGCTCTGTCCAGTTCTCCCGGGTGATCCGGCCAATGGAGACTTCGAGATCTTTTATGTGCCCGATATCCGACTGAAGATCCTTAATCCTGATATTGATGCCCTTTTCTGTCAACGGTGTCACAACCGGGGGTATCTGACAATAGTACACTACCGATACTCATAAGATTAATGTATTGTTCTTTACAGGATGGAGAAAAATGATCTGGTTTAATATTCGTCTCCCGTTATCAATATCCTGCCCGCTCCATGAGCTGCCGGACGGAACGAACGGCAGGCGAATCCGGGGGGAGATCCAGCAGCGACCGGCCGGCAATGACCGCTTCCTGCACCAGTGGATCAAAGGCGATTTTTCCCAAGTACGGTCGTCCGGTCTTTTCCTCTGCTGACGGCGCAAGTCCCTCCGGAAAGAGGCATCCCCCAACGACATAAAAGCGGTTAAATTCGATCCCGATCTCTGTTGCGATCCGGTATGCACGCTTCACATGCTCGAACGATTTGTTGGACGGGCCCATCATGTCAAAAATATCGCTGACGCTTGCTGCGATCTTCCGGTTCAGGTGTTCAAGGCCGGCCGGCGAGTCGATCAACACGTACTGGTAATTCCTCGACACTGATTCAAGGGCCCCTTTGAGTGCGGCATCCGGCAGGCAGTAGCACCCCTCGATCCATTTCGTGCCGACCGCGATGAGATCGAATGATTTACCTTCATAGAGTCCACGTTCTAGGACGGCCGTCTCGATCCGCTCTGACGGCGCAATGCCGGTTGTGGTCCCACCCTTTTTCAGGAACGTATCCGTGATCAGTTCGGAGATGGTCTTTACACTTTCACGTTCGAGATCAATACCAACCATCTCGGCCAGGTTCTGGTCTGGATCGATATCCACAAGCAGGAGAGGACTCTCATTTTTGTTGATAAAATATCGGGCCATCAGTGCCACAAAACTCGTCTTCCCGGTCCCGCCCCGCCCCATCGTCACCAGTGTCTTCATTTCCCGAGATCCCCGTGGATGGTTGAATTCATTTTCGCAGGCAAAGTCTGTTCTTCTGCAAGAATTCCCTGCGTCCAAGAGTTGGCAATGTCGCGTATTTAATGAATCGATTCAGGATGGATTTTTTCATGATTCTTCCGAAGTTATGTGAACCGGATGGCCGGACGCTGGATGGAAAACAACCCGGCCGTGCAATCGTCCACGGGTTATCCGGCAGTTCAAAAACTCGCGCCTGTTTATCACCAGTAAGCGTCCTGCCAGTTACCGTCGCAAGTCAGGCACCTTATCCTTAAAGAGGATTGAACGCATATACCAGAGGCATAACGGTGCCGGATGGCGGAAGTAAAAATTGTCGGGACGGCGCACGTCTCGCAGAAAAGTGTCGATGAGGTCCGGGCGGCGATCGAAGAGTTCAGCCCCGATGTCGTCGCCGTTGAACTGGACCCGGCGCGCTTCGCCGCGCTCAAAAAACAGGCCCGCGACCCGACTGTCAGTGATGTTCTCGAAGTCAGGAATTTCAACTCGCTCCTCATCCAGTGGCTCCTCTCATACCTGCAGCGCAGAATCGGTGTAGATGTCGGTGTCGAGCCCGGTGCTGAGATGAAGGCGGCCATAGCCGAAGCGGAAAGTCGCGGGCTCGCCATCGCACTCGTTGATCGCGATCTGCGGCTTACTCTCCTGCGTTTCTGGAAATCGCTTGGTACTTTCGAGAAGATCCGGATGTTTTTTGCGCTGATTTTCTCCATTGCCGAAGCGGGCCGTGGACAGGAGATTGACATCGAGGCACTTAAGGAACAGAACGTGATCGATGCGGTCATGGAAGAGTTCCGCAGGTTCTCTCCAAACGGGGCCCGTGCCCTGATCGATGAGCGCGATGCGTTCATCGCCTACCAGATCATCCTTCTAAAAGCGCAGCGGCCCCAAGGACGCATCCTTGCCATTGTCGGAGCCGGTCATCGCGAGGGCATCATCCGGTATATAGACAATCCCCGTGCGCTCCCGCCGTTTGATACACTCAACCGAGAACCCCGGTCGTTTCCGTGGGCAACCGTGTTTGGTTTTGCCGTCACTGCACTTTTTGCGTTCCTGCTCGCGGCAATCGCATTTTCCGGTGTCGGCTGGATGGTGCTGCTGTATGCCTTCCTTTTCTGGGTGATCATCCATGGCGTCCTCGCAGCGATCTTTACCCTGCTTGCCGGCGGGCATCCGTACTCCGCGCTCACGTGTTTTGGAGTTGCGTGGATGACCTCATTAAACCCGATGCTGCATGCGGGGTGGATCGCGGCGTATATCGAGGCACGGGTAAGAAAACCGCCGGTCTCTGATTTCCGGAAAATTTATGAGGCTGAGTCGCTGACCGATATGGCGCGGATCCCGCTTTTCAAAGTGGTGCTGGTCGCTGCACTGGCAAACCTTGGAAGCCTTCTGGGTACAATCCTGTACTTCATTTTTGTCTTCCCGCTGCTTGGCATCGACCCGGGTGTCGTCATTTCGACCGGTGCCCACAACATGTGGGCATGGGCGATGGGGCTGGCCTGAAAAACGGGATACCGTTACCGGAGTTCCTTTATCTCCTGATCAATCCAGTCTTGGACGACCAGTTTCATCTCCTGCCGGGTCATTCCCGGGCGGAACCGGACCCGGATCTCGACTTCCAGCAGGTCGAGGATGGGCTGGACAGTCCTGAGATAGGCTTCTTTTCCGGCAAAGCCCCCGGTACGTCCGATATGGATCATAACCAGTTCATTCAGGTGCTCGAATTCCCCAGTCATGTCAACGATCTGTTCAAGGGTCATGCCGGTGGCGGTATCCGGGATGCATCCATTCTTTAAATCCATGATGTCATCACGCTCTTCTGCCGGACCTGGTTTACCCGACATCGTGTTGTCATGGTCTTTATGCATACTGATCGCCGCCGGTTGATGGTCCGGGAATTCCTGCACGATAAATATTTCGTGCTTCAACAGTTCGCAGTTCACCATCTGCAGGTTGTCGCAATGACTTCGTATTTTTTTCGCTATTGTTCACAATGTCCGGCTAACAAGTTCAAATGTGTTTGGAAGGTTGGCTTTGGGGCAGGGATATCGCTGAACGATATATTATCCCGTAAAAAAAATTTCTGGCAAATCTCCGGGTCCCTGTAGCTTGGCCTGCAGAAATCCACGCGAATTGTGCATCCCGTCTTCAACAGAGAGGATATTAAAACAGGATCCGCCGGATATAATTATACCTTCCTCCTCAGCCACATCGCGTATTGCCGTCGGAGTTCTTCCGTCTCCTCTGCGGTGAAATCCTTTCTTTTCATCGCATGGAGATACTTTGTCATCTCAGCAACGATATGTTCTGCCTCATGATAATCCTCAACCTCCAAGTATGCCGGGACCTTTGCAACCTCGTAAGCATTGCCGCAGACCGGGCAGAGCCTCCACTGCTGGAACCGGTCGACATAGGCAAAGGTCTTGCACCCCGGGCAACGGAGGATGAAGTACATGGTAATTTTGTGATGCGTGCTGTCCTCATAAAAATATATCGGTGACTGTATATGCCACTATATGAATAATTTCAGCCGTCATGAACGTAATAGTAATATTTCCGGCAGATGGACAATATTCTTTGAAATCAGTGCCCTAAACCGTAACAAAATTCCTCTATCACCCGTTCAGATTATACCGCTGGTACTATGGAACACATTCAGGCCACGTGAGACTGAGGCTCTCCGTCATCCACAGCTGAGATACTATTGCAGCGGTGATCTGCAAGCGCATATCTGTTCAGGACAGAGATATCATTGCGATCGCCTCGACTGTTTATTCGACATCGAAAAGATAATACCATAATGCTTTTCGCGATCACCCGGTCGCCAGATCATGGTGGCTCAGTAAGATGAACGGTAAAGACCCTCGGTCCATCTTGGCTATTATCGCGGTATCTGCCGATATTATCATGGATCACCCGTTCATCCTCTCCAATCTGCCATTAGAACACGTCTGAGTCTAAGCAAGTGTCGATGGGAGCAGTATCGAGAACGGTATGATAATTTTTTGTCCCCGGATCCGATGGAAGTCTCCCGTGAGATCAGGAACGGGATACGAGAGACCACGCAGAAGGGGGTCAGTGTCATCATAACCGAAACTTGCGGTTGTTCATTCAGTCGCCGGCAGACCGGTAATGCAATAGAGTGCAGCAGGTTTTCCTCCATATGGGACTTTTTAGGGGACACCGATCTTTTCTGTCATGTACTCAATATCGCCAAGGAAAAAAGTTGATCAAATCGCGGGCTTTGAAAACTTCGCGGTTGGTGAGAACAACAGCGGCTTCCTAGCGTTACTTTTCCGCAACTGCCCGAAGTGGACTGGATATGATCGGCTCCACTTTACCACGGGCGAAGACATCACGCGAAAAGCGTTAAGAAAAGGATGGGATTGGATTAATAGAGTGCATTGAGCAGGAAAATAATAATGCCAACAACTGCAGCGATCCCCATCACCACGAGCGGACTGATATGGATCGCCCGACGGTCCTCGCTCTCATAATAATTGACAAGACCTGCCGAAGATAGTAATCTACCGCCCTGTTTCTTTGCCATGCAAATATATTTCATTTTTCGATATATAAAAGAGAGTTACGGCATACTATGAAATCTGTGCAGGTTCTCTCCGGACAGGCTTTTCTGGATGAGGAGCTCGCGCACCGGCCGGCTGATATCGTCATCGAGAATGGTATCATCACTGCTATCGAAGAGAGATCCACCGCCCCGCCTCTCTGGATATGTCCTGGGTTTTTTAATGCCCATACCCATCTTGGTGATACCGTGGCGATGGACTGCCCCGTGAGCGGGGACCTTGCCGCGCTGGTGACTCCTCCATGCGGGCTCAAGCATCGTCTCCTTGCAGGAACGCCTCACAAGGACCTTGTCGCCGGGATGCGGGCGAGCATAAAGGGGATGGCCACCGCGGGGACGTTCGGGTGCGCGGACTTCCGGGAGGGAGGCATTGAAGGGGTACGGGCATTCCGGGAAGCAGTGGCAGGGCTTTCGTTTCATCCCGTTATTTTCGGCCGCGATAGTGGAGTGTGGGAAGCGGACGGGCTTGGCATCAGCAGCACCCGTGATGTGGACGATGTGGAACGGCTTGTCGCGACTGCCCGTCAACGGGGAAAAAAGGTGGCATTTCACGCAGGGGAGCGTGATCCTGACGACGTCGGGGCCGCGCTTGCATTCGATCCGGATCTCCTTATCCACATGACGCATGCGACAAAAAAGCAGCTGCGGGAGTGCGCAGAAAAGCAGATACCGGTTGCCATATGCCCCCGTTCCAACTGGATGCTGGGTGCTACTACTACAGCAAGGCACCCACCGGTGAAAATGATGCTGGATCTCGGCTGCACCGTTCTTATAGGTACGGACAACGCTATGTTCGTACCGCCGGACATGTTCTCAGAATTGGCGTTTGCCGCAGCAGTCTATCACGTGGATCCGCGCGTACTGATCCGCGCCGCGGTGGGGGGTTCTGGGCTTGCCGGATCATCGTTTTTTATCCGGGAAGGTTCCCATGCAGCACTTTTTACGGTGGATCCCTCCCGTTCTGCACTGATTTTCAGCCGCGATCCGGTAGCATCGATAGTAAAACGGGCATGTGCCGGTATGATCAGGAATAACGTTTTTAATGTGTAAATTCAATAAAACAGGCATGTTTGTTATGGGTGATCACGGTGTTTACTAACATACTTGTTGCTATCGATGGTTCCGCGGCAAGCGAGCGGGGAATCGAGCGGGCTGTCGATGAGGCAAAGGTGTGGAATGCGAAGCTCCACGCCATTTATGTAGTGGAAACCGGCCTGTTCTCCTCCATCCCAACCGATAACACCGTTGAAATAATGTATCGCGTTCTGGAAAATGAAGGGAATGCAACCCTTGAAAAGGCGAAAAAGTATGCCGCAGCTCATGGGGTTACGCTCACCACGCATATGAAGCAGGGCCATGCAGGAACGGAGATCGTTGCTCTCTCAGAACGCGAAAACGTGGATCTCATCGTTGCCGCATCCCACGGTAAAAGCCAGACTGACCGCCTCCTGCTTGGCAGTGTCAGTACATATATGGTAACGCACAGTACGGTCACAACTATGGTGGTGAGATCATAACAGATATACTCGTCAAAGACTACATGACATCTGATGTCGTGCATGTCGAAATTCCCGGTAACCGTGATGATGTTCTCAAGATCCTCAAGCGGACAGGGATCTCCGGCGTGCCTGTCATCAAGAACAAAAAAATTGTAGGTATCATCACCCGTAAGGATCTCCTGAGAAAACCCGAAGAGACCCAGCTCGGCCTTCTAATGACCTCGAAGCCGATCACGATCGGTCCTGAGGCAAATATCCGGGAGGCAGCCCGGCTGCTGGTTAGCCGGCGGATCCGAAGACTTCCTGTCGTCGAAGACAATAGGCTGGTCGGCCTGCTTTCCGTTGCTGACCTAATCCACGCCCTCGCCCAGATGAAGATAAAAGAGGAGATCAAGGACGCGTACACCAGCCAGACATTCGCACTCTGGGAAGAAACCCCGCTGCCCTTGGTCGGACGTGTCATGGAGATCTCTGGTGTGGATGCCATCCCCATTCTGAATAGCGAGAGCATCCTTCAGGGTATCATTTCCGAGCGGGACCTGATCCGCAATTCAAGCATCGAGGATTCTGTCGGTGTAAGCGATTTCTCAAACGGGACTGACGATGATGAGTGGACCTGGGAGAGTATCCGTGATACCCACACGATCAGTTTCGGGATCTCCAAAGTTCAGTTGCCCAACCGCCCGGTAAAACTCGCCATGGTCAAAAACGTGGTCTCGGTGCCTAAAAATGCTGAGGTCAGCGAATGCGCTCTGAAGATGCGCCGCTCCCGTGTTGACCAGATGCCGGTTATTAATGGGGACAAGCGGCTTGTTGCCATGCTCTATGACCGCGATCTTATCAGAGCTCTCTGCAGGGAAGACGAAGAATAACAACCTTTAAATTTATCAGGGTCTTTTAATACCGTAAAGCGCTTTTAACAGGTTTTTGGCGTTTTATTTATTTTTCGAGGTGAAATATGCCTGAACAGTACCAGGAGTCCATGAAGGGGACGACCACCGTTGGTCTGGTATTTGCCGGAGGGGTGATCCTCGCCACGGAGAAGCGTGCGACCATGGGGTACATGATCGCAAGCAAGCGCGCAAAGAAAGTCTATCAGGTTGCCGACCGGATTGGCGTGACAACCGCCGGCGGTGTTGGTGACGCACAGCAGCTCGCCCGCATCCTTACTGTCGAATGCAATCTGTACCAGATACGGAGATCCCGTCCTATTACGGTCGGGGCCGCATCGACGCTCCTTTCCAATTACCTGAACCAGAACCGGTATTTTCCATATTATGTCCAGCTGCTGGTTGGTGGCGTGGACGAACACGGACCCAGCGTGTATTCTGTTGATGCAATGGGCGGGGCAACGAAGGAAGAGGATATTGTTTCAACAGGTTCCGGTTCCCCTATGGCATATGGTGTCCTTGAGGACCGCTACCATGCAAACATGAAGGAAGACGAAGCGATCGAACTTGCCGTCCGTGCACTCAAGGCGGCGATGAAACGCGATTCCGCATCGGGTGAAGGAATCCATGTCGTCGTGATTACAAAAGATAGATATCAGGAGATTGGTGAAGACGCGCTGAAAAAATATCTCGCCAAGACTCCTGCATGACCTTTTTTAGGATGTTTATTTTATGCTCATAGAAGAACGGCTCAAAGAACTCAGGGATAAAATTAACGAAAAGGTTCCCGCGGGAATCACGGTTACCCAAGTGGAATTTGAAGGCCCGGAACTCGTTATTTACACCGATGACCCGAAACGTTTCGCCGATGAAGCGGACCTGATCAAAATACTTGCCCGCGATCTCCGAAAACGGATCGTCGTTCGTCCCACGATTCTCGAAGACCCGGAAAAGGCGGCAGGGGAGATCAAATCGGTTGTTCCGGAAACCGCCGGCATCACGGACATTTTTTTTAACCCGGATACCGGGGAAGTCCTGATCGAAGCGGAAAAACCGGGTGTCGTCATCGGCAAGAACGGTATAACGCTCCGGGAGATTACCAAGCATATCGGCTGGACCCCAAAGGTCGTCCGTACACCACCTATCGAGAGCAGCACGGTCAAACAAATCCGCCAGTATCTCCGCTCGGTTAACGAAGAACGCAAACAGTTCCTGCGCACGGTCGGGCGAAGAATCCATCGGGATATTCCGTCCCATGATGAAACAAACAAGGAAGCGACCAAAAAGGACCAGTGGGTCCGGGTGACCACCTTGGGCTGCTGTCGTGAAGTCGGTCGCGCTGCATTCCTCCTGACCACCCCGGATAGTCGCGTACTGATCGACTGCGGTGAAAAACCTGACAATTCCAATGGGACGCCTTACCTTTATGTGCCCGAGATACATCCGCTTGCACAGCTCGATGCCGTTGTCCTTACCCATGCGCATCTTGATCACTGTGCCCTCATCCCGCTTCTCTACAAGTATGGGTACGAAGGTCCGGTCTATTCCACGCCCCCGACACGCGATCTTTCCGCAATGCTCCAGCTGGATTATCTTGATGTCATTCACAAGGAGGATCGGAAAATCCCGTACAGCTCAAATGAGGTCAAGACATACATCCAGCACTCGATCACTCTCAACTATGGCAGCGTGACCGATATCGCACCGGATATCAAGCTGACATTCCACAATGCAGGTCATATTCTTGGCTCTGCCATTGCGCATTTCCATATCGGGGACGGGATGTATAACATCGCCTTCACCGGCGATTTCAACTACAGCAAGAGCCGTCTTTTTAACCCGGCGATCAACCAGTTCCCGCGGCTTGAATCGCTTTTCATGGAGAGCACGTATGGTGGTTCCAACGATTTCCAGCCCGCCCGGTCAGATGCAGAGATCCGGCTCTATGAAACCATCAACAAGGTCCTTTCTCGCGGGGGGAAGGTGATCATACCCGCATTTGCAGTCGGTCGTTCGCAGGAGGTCATGCTCGCGCTTGAGGAAGGGATCCGGCTGGGCAAGATTCCGCCGGTCAAGATCTATATCGACGGTATGATCCGCGAAGCAACAGCAATACATACCACATATCCCGAATACCTGAACAACGAACTGCGGAACCTGATCTTCCGTGAAGGGATGAACCCCTTCCTCGCCCCGTGTTTCCAGCAGGTGGATTCGGCAGACCTGCGGGAGAAGGTGATGGCAGGTGATCCGTGTGTGATCATCTCCACGAGCGGCATGCTCAACGGCGGCCCGGTGATGGAATACCTCCTCACGCTGGCACAGGATGAGAAAAATGCCCTCGTTTTTGTCGGATACCAAGCTGAGGGCACGCAGGGCCGGCGGATCCAGAAAGGCTGGCGCGAAGTGCCGATGGGACGGAAAGGTACCGTCGTCTTTAATCTCGAGATCGATACGATCGACGGATTCTCGGGCCATTCCGACCGGAGGCAGCTGATGAATTACATCGGGCAGATCCAGCCACGCCCGGAAAAGGTTTTTTGCGTCCATGGCGATGAGAACAATACGATCGATCTGGCTAGCTCGATCTACAAGCGGTATCATATCGAGACCCATTCTCCGATGAACCTCGAGACCTACCGCATGGTGTAAAACAAACTGCCGATGAAGGTGCATCTCACTCTCTTCATTGGTGTCTTTGCCATCATGGCGCTCTCAAACGCCATAGTCCCGGTCCTGCCGGCGTTTGCCAGTGCATCCATCTGGCAGGGGGCAATTTACGGTGCGTATTTTCTGGGTGCATTCGCGACTACGCTTCCCGGCGGGATCCTGTCGGATCGCCACGGGAAGGTACCGGTCATGCGCGCCGGGTTGGTCCTGACTGTTCTGAGCGGCACGCTGCTCTCTGTGACGACAGCTCCCATGCCGGTGCTGGTCTTCCGGGGTCTCGAGGGCGCCGGGGCGGGTCTTTTCATCGCTGCTGCGATGGCCTGTGTAAATTCTCGCCTCGACCATGTGCACCTGAGCGGGTATTTCATGGCGATGCTCAACGCCGGCTTGGTCTTTGGACTTATCGCTTCAGGCTGGCTTGCCGTGAAGGCCGGGCATCCGGCAACCGGGATCATCCTGTTCACGATCCTTTCAATGGTTCCTGCGGTTACCAGTCTTTTTATCCGCGAGGCAGCATCAATTCTATCCGGCGGAGACGTCTCCCTTTTCTGGCCTCTTGTTTGCGAGTACCGGTGGATCTGGTATTCATCGGTGATCCTTGTCGGTATCACCGGTGTCATTTCGTCCCTGTACCCGAAATTTTCCGACCAGTCCCCGGAGATCCTCGGTATCTGGATCGGCAGCATGAGTATCGCCACGATCATAACCGTGGTTGCCATATCCCGCATGACGATACGTCCGGTACCGGCAATTCGCTGGTCCGCAATCCTGATGATACCCGGGGTTTTCCTTTCATATATTTCGCCACTGGGTTTTGTTGTAATCGGTGCGCTCGCGGGTATCGTTATGATCGCCCAGATGGCAGTTCTGGCAGGTGTACGGAATCAGCAGGGAGCTGCAATGGGCCTCTTTTCCACGTCAAGCTATCTTGGCATGACCATTCTTCCTGTCGTGGCAGGGATAATTGCAGACAGCGCCGGCTTTTTCTGTGCATTCCTTTCAATGGCCTTCTTTGCCGCGACGGTGGCAGTCACCATCGGCCGGGACAATTTACGGAATCCGGACTCCGCGGCATAATCCGTCATAAACCAAAAAAAAAACAATACATTCATCTGCGATAAAAGAGAATTTTCGGGTATGACGATGCGGGCAAAGGCAGGGATACTGATTGTTATAGCTCTTATTCTTATCCCTGCAGTTGTGGCAGAGGATGAATTTGAATGGGTCGCACGAGCGCAGAACGCTGCGATAGCGGGGGATTATACAGATGCACTCACTTATTACAATAATGCGCTCTCCGTTAATCCCTCCTACTCACCCGCATTGGCCGGGAAAGCAGCTGCTCTCAATCAGCTAGGGAAGTACCAGGATGCCCTTGATTCAGCAGGTCAGGCACTCTCAATACAGTTCAGTACCACTGCACAAAATGCCCAGGCATACGCTCTTTTTAAACTTGGCCGTTACAATGATGCAATCACCGCCTATTTAAACCTCACCGCTGTACAGACCAACCATGCAGATGCATACTGTAATCTCGCTTCTTCCTATTTTCAGGTAGGTATGCCTGATAAGGCACTGAGTGCGTATGCACAGTGTACGAATCTCGATCCGAATAATCCGGATACTTGGAATCAGATAGGTCTGGTGTATATGTCAGAGAATAATTACACTGATGCCCTCGATGCGTTCAACCACGCAACCCGGTTTACCACCACCAATGCCGAAATCTGGAATAATAAGGGAGAAGCACTCGCAGCGTTGGGGCAGTACCAGGATGCTTTAGGATGTTTTAACACGGCACTCACCATTAATCCCGCTTATACTGAAGCAGAGCAGAACAGGGAAGCTGTAATAGGTAAAGCACAGATCATCCAGATCACCGGATCCCCGACTCCTACGCAGGCCCCATGGGTCCTTGCGTCCACCCGTTCAACAACGGTCCCTGTAGCGGGTGCAACACCATCCGCTGCGACCCAGATCGTACCGCCTCAAACCAGTATGGTGACCACAGTGGCTACTGAAATACCCATAGTACAAAAAACCACCTATACGCCGCTATCGCCGTTTGATACACTTGCTGCACTTCTGGTGGCTGGATTGTTTACAGCCATTATTAAGTGCGGACGGAAGCACTGATAAAAACCGGCTTTGTAAAAATACTTGTATCAACCCAATAATGCTTTTAGGGGCTTGTACCCCTCCTGCCGGTCTGTACACCCCTAAATATCGATTCCTCTCTGTGCAAAACGCTGGTTTCCGGTTTTGAGCTCATTGGGAAGGGTGCCGCAACCCGTGCGCATTCGTCATTCCCTGTGAAAAACCCGACGGGCAGTTCCAGTGGAGTCCCTCTGGAAACGGCAAAGGGAGTACAAAAGTAAAAACTTCGGGTTCCGAGTAGTTTACCTTAATATCGAAGAAAGAAAGATTTACAGCAATCTCAGATGGCTGATGGCACCCGCATTTTTAGGATGCATGGGATTATCGGCACCCGTTATCTTCATCCTATTTGGTGCCCATTTCTCTCATTTTGCCATACGCGAGCATAACCCCTTGGTAAATTTCAGATGCTTTTTCAATTGACTGAATGGCAATCCGCTCGTCTACTCCATGAAGGGTTGCGAGTTCTCCGGGTCCGTACTCGATCACCCTGAATCCGGCAACTCTGAGGTGACGGGCATCGCTTGCCGCCCACTGGACAATGGGAAACACGTTCCCCCTATAGACTTTTTCGACTTCGCTGCAAACGACAGTGACGAGGTCACATCCGGGATCCGTCAGTGAAGGATCGTGCACGGTCTCTTTCATAATCGCACCGTGCTGGGCATGTGCCTTGATACTATCCAGAAGATCCGCGATCCGGCACCCCCACGGTATCCGGAGCTCGATATCGAGATTGCAATGCTGGGCAACAATATTTGACTTTTCACCACCACGGATAATCCCCGGGTTAAACATCAGCCTCTGCAGGATCTTTTCTCCGCCGGTCATATCGAACTCCCCGGAAAATACACCGGAAGATTGCCGGATGATCTCTTTGAGCTGGTCATCGACCGGGTATTCGCGCTCATTCAGGTCTTTTATGTATTCCAGAAACGACACCGCTTCCATGATCGCGCTCACCCCAATGGCAGGGTAGAGGGATCCATGACCGGGCGTTCCGGTAAATTTCAGTTCAAGGCGGCAGAGCCCTTTCTGCCCGATACAGGGATGACGCGCCGGCGTTGGTTCAGCGATCAGGCAGTCGCACGGACTGATCAGATCCTGTGCAATCAGAGAGCGGATCCCGTACTCACCGCCAGTTTCCTCGTCACAGACAAATGCAAGGGTTGCCGGCAGTTCATGGCCGTCGTGAATCAGTACCTCGCAAGCGGAAAGGAGCGCGGCGCACCCGCCTTTCATATCTGTCGCGCCTCTTCCCCAGACATGCTGGTCGTCAATAATTCCTGAGAACGGGGGGTGCTTCCATCCTTCATCGAGTGCTGGCACCACATCCACGTGACCGCAGAGCAGGAGGTGATCTCCCGTTCCGGGGGTAACCAAATTACAACGCCCTCCGTCATTCTCCATGATACAGCTGCGAATGCCAAGCGAATCCAGAAATTCCCTGATGTACTCAATAATCCCAGCGGTATTACCTGGGGGGTTCTCGCTGTTTATTGCCACGAGATCTGCACAGACACGACCTGCGTCCATACCGGTATCTCACACCCGCTCATGTCCGAGAAATGTGGCAAAGAGCTTGGAAAGGGATGCATCCTCATAGAGGCTTTTTAAGAATTCCGGCTCAAAAAATTCGTCGATGATTGCAAGGAAAAGATGAGCCGGGATCTCCTGCCGGCTGTCCGGGTCGAGTACGATCCGGAAGCTCCGGTAGCTTGCCGGGTCATCGGGATCGTAGATCATCTGCCAGAGTGAGGGTAGTGCGGCAAATTTTTCCGGGTGCACGGATTTGAGCCAGTTGATAAACGCCGGAAATTTCGGACGGTCGCCTTTTTTCTCCTCATCGATACGCCAACGGAGGTACTCTACACCCATGACATTCTTTGGAGACTGGTAATTGAATGTGTAAAGACTGCAGGTATAATCGATATGGGCAAGGGCATCGATGAAATAAAAATACAGCGTCCGGTTAAAGAGCGAGGTGTCGTGCAGGATAAGGGACTTTTCATATAAATGAGTGAGCACATGGTGGTATTCGCTGTCGGATTGCATATCCATCCATGGGTACCGGAATTGTAAATAAATTCCCGTAATCCCCCATCGGAGCCATTGTATTATAGCAGTATCACCTGAAGAAGGGTTCCCGCCGCGCCACGGCTTCGTGGAACAGCTCCTCGATCTCCTCCATGGTTTTCCCGCGTATACTGACATGGTTGTCGGTCCGCAACAGGCAGGGTTTGAGCTTGCCATCGGATGTGACCCGGAGCCGGTTACAGAACGCACAGAATTCCGTGTTGTGGAGCGGCCGGACAATCTCCACCTCGGCACCATCCAGGCAGTACTTCTTCCGGTGGTGCATCCTGCGGGTAATGATCTGCCGGGACCGTGCGGCCAATGCACCTTCCAGTTCATTCAGGTCCCCATGATAAGAGCAGTCATTGAAGCGCATCAGTTCAATCAGCTGGAGGACGAGGTTCCGGTTACCCCTCACGAATGCGAGAAAGTCATCAATTTCCATCTCATTGATACCGGCAAGGACAACCATGTTGAGCTTGACCGGCGTGAGGCCGGCGTCCAGTGCGGTGTGGATCCCGTCAAGCACGTCATCAAGCCGGTCGCTGCCGGTGATTTTTTTATATGTTGCCGGGTTGAGACTGTCGAGACTGACATTCACCCGGCGGAGACCCGCATGTTTCAGGTTCATTGCCAGATTCGCAAGCAGTGTACCATTTGTCGTGAGAGATGCTTCCATTCCTGCCGGAACCGACTCCACGATATGCATCAGATCCGGCCGTAGCAGGGGCTCTCCACCTGTGAACTTCACGCTCCGGATACCAAATTTTGCGGCAACTTCCATGACTGCAATAATCTCATCGGCCGTCATCTGGTTTTCCGGGTTTATCTCGCCTTCGGCGTGGCAGTACATGCACGAGAGGTTGCATTGTTGCGTAAGGCTGATACGCAGATTGCTCACCGACCGCCCAAATGGATCTTTCAACGTGGTTGTCATTTCATGTGGCCTTTGAAGTTTCTCGCGATCAGGTAGAGTTCGGTACTTCCTTTTCGCGTTGATTTCGTATGGTAGGTCCGGACTGAATGGAAGTATTCTTGCATCATGGCAAGCAGTCTGGGAAGATCGGTTCCCTGGAATGCCTTTGCCACAAAGTTTCCGCCAGGTTTCAGCATCGAGCAGGCAAATACCAGCGCTTCTTCTATGAGTGCCGCAGACCTCGCCTGGTCGTAACTTTTATGACCGGAAAGTCTGGGGGATGCATCGGACACTACTACACTTACCTGACCAAGCACCGTTTTGACCTGCTCCTGGATTGCTGGATCAGTAAAGTCTCCTTCCAGTGTTACAACCCCGTCGATTGGGGCAATGGGGTTGAGGTCAATACCGATGACGGTTCCATCCGTGAGCATCCGCAGCACCTGAAGCCAGCTTCCCGGTGCTGCACCCAGATCCACAACATTATCATCTCTTCGTATGGCCGCAAATTTATCCTGGATCTCAATGAGTTTGTATGACGCCCGGGAGCGGTATCCCTCGTGTTTTGCCCGTAGATACACCTTGTCCTGCGACCATTGCGACCCCATAGACCCGTCTTTCCTGCTGTTTTAATGAAACAAACCCAAAACGCTATAATTAAAGTATGACGATATACTGTATAAGACAGTTGTTAAGGGGAAAGCGATGTTGAAAGCAACGATTGATGCAGATGTGTTCCGGGAAGCCATAGAAGCGATCTCGGCACTCGTTCCCGAGTGCCGGTTGCATACCGCGGAAGACGGTATCTTTACCCGGGCGGTCGATACCGCGAATGTTGCCATGATCGCACTCCAGATGAAAAAAGAGGCGTTCGATTCCTACAAGGCAACCAAAAGTGAGATGGGTGTCGATATCACCAAGATGAAAAACATCTTCAACATGGCAGGAAAGGGTGACCTGATCAGTCTCGAGCTGGCGGAAAATGCCCAGAAGATGGCCGTCAGCGTCCACGGCTACCACTACTCCATCACGCTCCTTGATACCAACACGATCCGGAAGGACCCGAACTCGCCGACAATCAACCTCCCGGGAAAAGTTGTAATCTCCGGTGAGGACCTCAACAATGCCATCAAGGCAGCGGCTGTGATCTCGGATAAGATCGCGATGGGAATTAACCCCAAGGACCAGACGTTTTTTATGGTCGCGGAAGGCGACACCGACCATATCCAGCGCGAGTTTAGTAAGGACGAACTCAAATCGCTGACCCCTGTCGAGACGCGCTCGCTTTTCTCCCTCGATTATCTAAAGGATATGGGTAAAGTCATGAGCCGCGCCGCCGAGATCGAGGTTTCTCTTGGGATCGATCATCCGGTACGGTTCTCCTTTGATATTGCCGGCGGAAACGGGCATGTCGAGTACCTGCTCGCGCCGCGGATAGAGGCAGACTGAATGGAGTTTGTGCCGTCCGGCAAGGAACTTTCCCATTTCCCGTTTTTAAAAAAAGCCCAGGCCCTTATCAGGTCACGGTTCTCGTCCCTTGATACCCTCATGTCCACTGAGAAAGGCGAAATACTCGTCTTGCTTGCACAGACGAGGATTCGGGATGCAATCACCCCGAAAAAGACTTTTGCACCGGAAGTGACGAACTGGCCTGAGGACGAAATCGCCTCATACGCGCTTGCACGGATTATCGTGTCCTGCGTAAACGACAGACAGCTGATCGATCGTCTGACCCGGTACGAGGCGGAACGGGCATATTATTTTCTGGTAAACGAAGAGGACTGGAACCGGAATTACATGCAGGGAGACGGGGAGTATTCCCGCCTCTGGAGCGCGATCGCGGAAGAACTCGGCATCCGTATAACGCAGGACCGGATGCCGGTCGCCGATTACGTGGAACTGGTTTCCCCTCTGCATGACGACCGGTTCCGCCTTGTGAACCGTCGCGTAGTAAAGGGGAATGTTGATATCCAAAAAACCGAACTGTATGAACTCCTGCGGGAACGTGTCCGGGTGCTCCTCCGCTGTGATCTGCCGCATCGGGTGCCAAAATCGGTCTGCGACCAGCTCGCGCCAAAAGCAGCGCAGATAAAAAAGGTATATCAGGAACAGATGGTGAGGCAGTTCGGGACTGTTGAAGAGCGGGCATTTCCTCCCTGCATGCGGGCCTTGATCACCGCACTTTCCTCGGGGGCAAACCTTACGCATGCCGGCCGGTTTTCCCTGACCGCGTTTCTTCATAACATTGGCATGAACACGACAGCAATCGCTCAACTCTATTCCCGTGCCCCGGATTTTGACCCTGAAAAGACCATGTACCAAGTCGAACACATCACGGGACGTGGTGGCACCAGTACTGATTATACCACTCCGGCGTGCGCTGCGATGCAGACAACTGGTCTCTGCGTTCACCGTGATCCACTTTGTGAAAAGATCAGCCACCCCCTCAGCTATTACAAGGTAAAAAAATCCTGTGACCGTAGAGGTCCGGCGCCGGAGGGACCTGCATCGGGACCGCAAGAAAAACATACCGGCAGCTGATTGCCGGTCAAGTGATCTTTTCGTTGACCAGGTATCCCGCACCAAAAAGGAAGAGGATAAAGACCAGAATTGCCAGCAGGTACGCCGCTCCGGCACTCACAACCATCGGGAGGGTGGCGAGGAGGGCGACCAGGATTAAAAAGCCGAGTATCCCGATAATTACGTCAAGAAGGCGCGCATCCATCCAGAAAGTTTTGGCCTCTATCTATTATATGCGTATCCGTAAACCCTCGAATCGTGAAGGGAGGGGCAAACCGTATCCTTACTGACCCGTTCTGTAAACCTTATTGCCATGGAACGACAACGCGCATCCAGCATGAACAGTCCGGATCAGCAGCGTAGCGAAGTGCTCCACGAGCTTCTTGATGCTGTCGGTCTCCTGTCAACGATGGATCCGCGTCTGGTTCCTGAAAATGGCGCAAACATCGGTTTTGCCATGGCCGGCGCTAGGGACGGCGGGGGTGTTGCCGCAGTCCGGGACGGGATCGGACTGCAGGGAGACTTGGTTATTGCTGCCGGCCCCTGCATGTTCGGTGCGGATATGGTGATCACACGGATCGTGCTCACTGCCATGAAATTCGATCCGGCAATTCGCAGTGTAGCGGTTATCCGGTATTCAGGTTCTGCCGTCCGCATACTTGAAGAGATGCTGCTGGAATGCTGTTCATTTGACCAGACAAAGGAACCTCTTGGGATCAGTACCATGGATTGGGGTGTCGCATCCTGCTGCAGGGATGGTGTTCCAGACGTGATATATGATCGCGGAACACGGGAAAAAGAGCCTGTCATTCGCTTTTTTGGAGAACACCCGGCCAACATTGCGAACAATATTATTATGTTGTCAAACCGCGTTCTTAACATAGAACTTTGAGGAACTGTGCATGGGAATCAAGCCATCATACATAAAAACCATCGGTACCGAACTTCTGGCAAAACAGCGTGACAACTTCTCGAACAGTTTTGACGCCAACAAGCAGCAGCTTGGCACTTCTGCCGCGATCGACAGCAAACGGGTCCGGAACCGCGTCGCCGGTTATATTACAAGAAAAATTAATACAAAAAGACGCCCATAACGCTATTTATGTTTGAAGGTGTCCTTCCCGCAATAATTACCCCTTTTAAAAGAAACTCCGCGATGGATCTGGATATACCAGGTCTGGAACGAAACATCGTGTTTCTGCTTTCCTGTGGAGTTCATGGAATTGTTCCCTGTGGTTCGACCGGTGAATCAGCGACGCTCACGTTCAAGGAGCATGAGAAGGTCATTGACGTAACGATTGACACCGTCAATGGCAAAATACCTGTCCTTGCAGGAACCGGTTCAAACAACACTGCCGAAGCAGTTACCCTGACAAAGGCAGCGAAGGACACCGGAGCCGACGGCGTGCTTGTCATCAGCCCGTACTACAACAAGCCCAACCGCGCCGGCCTCGTCAAGCATTTCACGAAACTTGCCGACCTGGGTATCCCTGTGGTCGTCTACAACGTGCCCGGCCGGACCGGGCAAAACCTCGAGCCGGACCTGATCGCCGAGCTTGCCCGTCACCCAAACATTGTCGGAATCAAAGAGGCCAGCGGAAACGTTGGGCAGGTCTCGCGGATCATCGAACTGACGCAGGACGAGGATTTTGCCGTTATCTCAGGGGATGATAACCTTACCCTCCCGATCATGGCGCTTGGCGGTACTGGCGTGATCTCGGTTGCGGCAAACGTGGATCCCGTTCGTATGGTCTCAATGTACGAGGCAGCAGAGAAGGGCGACTGGAAGAAAGCCCTAGCCCTCCATTATGCTCTTTCCCCCCTCTTCCGTGCAATGTTTATCGATACGAACCCAATCCCGATCAAAAGGGGAGTGGAGCTGATGGGTATGGCCGGCGGCCCGGTACGTCTGCCGCTTGATAATCTTGACGACAAAAAGACCGAAGAGCTCAAAAAAGTCCTTGCAGCCATCCCTGCAGCGAAGGCGGCGGCATCGCGATCCCACGTAATCAGGAAAACGTCACCGCTGGTAGTCGGGAAACCCGGGCCCTCATCTAAGAAGTACCGGCGGTGAACGGCCGCATGATCAAGGTGGTCGTATGTGGCGCCGCAGGACGCATGGGGCAGACGGTCGGGCGAATGGTCAGTGAATCGCCAGATCTGGAACTGATCGGTGGAGTCGATCTCAGTCCCGGCAGATTTTTTGGCGTGGATATTATTGAGACCAAGGATATCGGGATCTTCCTGAAAAGCAGGAAACCTGACGTGTTGATCGATTTTACCATCGCGAACGCGTCAGTAGAGACCGTGAAGGTGGCCGCCGCTAACAAGGTGGCTCTTGTCGTGGGAACAACCGGCTTTACCCCGGAACAGCGTATGGTGATGTCGCATGCAATCGAGGGCAATGTGCCGGCAGTGATCTCCAGCAATTTTTCGGTCGGGGTAAATATATTCTGGCAGCTGGTGAGGGAAGCGGGAAAACTGCTGAAAGATTATGATATCGAAGTCATCGAGGCGCACCACCGGAACAAAAAGGATGCGCCCAGCGGCACTGCAAAGACTATCCTGCAGATCCTTGATGAAGAGGTCGGGACCCGGAGGAAACTCTACGGCCGTGAAGGTATGATGGAGCGGGGCAATGAGATCGGCGTACATGTTATCCGGGGGGGTGATATTGTGGGTGATCACACGGTATTGTTCTCAAAGAACTTCGAAACGATCGAGCTCTCTCACCGGGCGTATGACCGTTCAGTCTTTGCAAGCGGTGCGGTACGGGCTGTTCGCTGGGTAGTCGGGAAAAAGCCGGGCATATATGGCATGAATGATGTGCTCGGCCTTTCAAAATGATGGCAGTTTTTTGCGCGAATCGAAACCTATTTTTCGTATTTGACAAAATTATTACGATGGAGTGAATGTTTTGGTTGCCGTTGTTGATACAACAAAATGTACTGGATGCGAGACCTGCGTGAACGAGTGTCCGGCATCTGCAATATCCTTGGAAAACGAGAAGGCAAAGGTGGACAAGGACATGTGTGTGGAATGCCAGACCTGCGTTGACGTCTGCCCGTCCGAAGCCATCCACATGGAATGAATGCCCAAATAAACTACCAATGTGGCCCCCCTTTTGTGAATGGCCCCCTCTTGCGGAAGAGATTTCATCATGGTTTTAACGCTTGAGGATATTGATCGTAAAACGATCTTCCCGCGAATTTTATGCAATTTTGTGATATAAAAATAAAAAACAACGTTTTTATTATCACAGGTGAAATGGGATTTTACAACCCGCCATCATCTCAAACGGGAAACACACAATCTACAGGACCTGTCACCTATGATCAATGTTGGAGTGCTCGGGGCTACGGGAGCGGTTGGCCAGAGATTTGTCGAAATCTTAGCAGATCATCCCTGGTTCAATCTGTCAACGCTCGCCGCTTCAGAACGCAGCGCGGGAAAGCCTTACGGAAACGTGGTAAACTGGCGTCTAGAAACGCCGTTTCCGGAAAAGATTGCCGGACTCAAGGTCACCAATATCAAGCCAAAAGCGATGAAGAATGTTGACTTGGTATTCTCTGCACTTCCTGCTGAAATTGCATTGGATATTGAAAATGAGTTTGCGGACGCCGGGATCGCGGTCTGCAGCAATGCAAGCTCCCACCGAATGGAACCGGACATCCCATTGGTGGTTCCTGAAGTGAACCCGGAACACCTAGGCCTGATCGATGTTCAGAGGGACGCAGGACGTGACGGTTTCATCGTCACCAACCCGAACTGTTCCACTATCATGCTCGTGATGGCGCTGTCACCGCTCCGGAAGTTTCGGTTCACGGATGTCAGGGTTGCGACGATGCAGGCTATATCGGGTGCCGGTTTTGCCGGTGTTCCCGCCATGGCAATCTACGACAATGTCATACCATACATCGGCAAGGAAGAGGAGAAGATGGAGATCGAGTCCCTCAAGATCATGGGGACCCTCAAGGGCAAAAACGTGGTAAATGCTCCCTACCGGGTAAGCGCGAGCTGCCACCGGGTGCCAGTCATTGACGGCCACACGATGGCGGTCTGGGTGGATATCAAAGAACCGGTTGATACCCTCAAAAAAGCCTACGTGGACTATAACCCTCCCATCAAAGGCCTTCCAACACAACCCCCGGAGTCGGTCCACCTCTTTGATGAGGATGATCGTCCCCAACCCCGTCTCGACCGGATGCGGGGCCGGGGTATGACGGTCTCCGTCGGCCGGCTCCGTGAAGGTATCCGGTTTATGGCCATGGGGCACAACACCATCCGTGGTGCAGCGGGTGCAAGCGTACTGAATGCAGAACTGATCACCAAGAAGAAGTACCTCTGATGACTATGGAGAACACTATGCAGCAGATGAAGGAAAATACCGTGTTTGTAGGGAACAAACCGGTCATGAACTACGTGCTTGCGGTTGTAACGCAGTTCAACAACGGCGCAAACGAAGTTGCCATTAAGGCACGCGGCAAGGCAATATCCCGTGCGGTAGATACTGCTGAAATCGCCCTGAACCGGTTTCTTGAGGGGGTCACAAAAAAAGAGATTCTCATTTCTACTGAGATCATCGATACCGATTCCGGCAAGACCAATGTCTCGAGTATCGAGATTGTCCTCGCGATAAATAAATAATTTTTTGCCGCTGTTGATATTCTGAGAAAAAAAATTCCCAACGATTACGGATTATTGCCGAAAGGCGGTCAGACTGCAAAAAACCACAAACGTTTTACCCCGACTCTTCAAATGTATATTGCTATGCGAGCCCGTGCTGTCGTCCTGTTGTGCATCGTACTTGTGAGTATAATAACCCCTGCACTAGCAGCGAATGATGAACGGTACGGGTACATTACGGTAAATTCCGTGCAGGTCCGCCTCGATAATGACACGGCACTCATCCATCTCAACTATTCCGTTGATGAAGGCATGCGTGTTATCTTCTTTTTGCTGGGTTACCAGGACCTGAAGAACAAACTTTTAACGATTCTGAATTACGATGATGCCCAGATGGAACACCTCGATCTGTCGCAGGCCGATTTTGTTGTCGATCAGGCCGCATATTCGTACGGCAACGGTGTTTACTGGTTCCCCTCCCACCAGTTCAACATCGTCATCCCTAAATTAACCGTGGAGTCACCTCAGGTCATCAGGAACTTTACTAATACCGACCAGTTCCCGGGCGGCATCGGTTATTTCGGAAATGGTACGACAGATTAAATCCGGAGGCTGCCCATCCGGATTTTTTGCTCAGTCTCCCGGCGCGTGATGCTATCGTTCTCACCTCCATTATAAGTACGTGTTTTCCATAAGATTGTTCCCTGGTGCTAATAGCGTAAACGGCCCGTATCAGGTTTATCTTACTTTCCGGTTTTCCTTCCGAAACAGAATACTGCAATCCCAGACCCACATATGTACGGCCGGTAGGATGGCATCGAATACGGCGGGAGGTTTAGCGCGATAATCCCTGCCAGTGTATTTATAAAACGGGATCGCTCAATGAACCTACAAACCGTAAAGACCGTACCAGCCAGAGAATGAACCCGTCAGATGACTTCAATGATGGCCTGCCTGCGCTGTTCGGCAAGCCGCTTTTTGATAAAATACTGGATGATGACACCTGCAATTGCACAGGCCAGTCCGATAATAGTAGAATAGAGTATATAACTCCATGCCGATGATGGATTCAGGGGAAATTCAGGAACACCATTGATCGAGAGGATATACACGCTTGCCCCATAGAGGATGAGGCCGACTGCCGATATAAAGAACGGGGAGACGATGACTTTTGCCAGCCCTTCGCGTTCATTGATATAGACATCGATGATGATCCCGACAGAAGTTATAAGGCCTGCAACGATCAGCCACCAGATGGCGCCATATATGAAAGTCATCAGGTACAGAAGAATCCCTCCCCATTCACTATTGGATGAGTAAAACTTCAGGACCGTGATAAAACCCATTGTGAACCCGATAACCACGAGGAGGATGGTAGTCGAGTAGGTAACGAACGAAAAACGACCGCGCGAGAGCGATGCCCGGAACGCGCTTCCGATACCATGAACAAATTCGTCAAGGTTGAACCCCTTGTATAGGAGGTATATGCCGATCACTCCAATAACGATAATTGTCGCTGTTCCCGGGTACCCGAGGAGGAATGCGCTCGCATAGAGCAGCATCGCAAGACCGAGAGGAACCAGCACGACGCGCGAGATCTTTGGGTCGTCCAGCAGTTTTTTCAGGATATAGTAGGTACCCTCAAGATTGGGCATCTGGTTGACGATCACCCTACGGATACTTGAAACCGGCAGCTTGGACTGGATGATTGGGATGATATATTCGTCCTCGGCACCATCTGAGACAAGGATGCAGCTGGTCGGACCGGTCTCTTTGATAACTTCATCAAGGGTCGATGCGATCTTCCGATCACCTTCAATCATATGCAGGTGATTGCCGGCGACGATGGCAACCACGGCCTCTTCGCCTTTGGCGATCAGCTCATCGTAGATCTTCACCGCAGAAAATATGGCATTGACGTCCGAATCCTCGGGATCGGCGAGAGCTAATGTGTCTGCCGCTTTCAGACACGCTGGCCGTCCGATGACCGGGCTTTCGACCTTCGCCTTCCACCCAATATCATCGTCCCGGTCAACACTCAGAACGAGAGTCCGGCCCGTTGTCATTGATATAATAAAATTGCCGCAAATCTATTAAATTATTGCTTACAATCGGCAAAAAGGAGGGGGGAATACGATTCAGATAAGTTTTGAGCGCTGGAGGAGCAGGATATCATCTGTGGTCAGTTTCTCTCCGGCACGGAAATTCTTGAAGAGATGCTCTGCTTCCTGCCGGACTGCTTTCTGCTCTTTAGTAACCTTGACTTTCTTGGTCTTCTTGCGCAGGCCGGAGATCACCTTGTCATAGTCCCGCAGTTCTTTCTGGCAGGCAATAAAAAACTTATGCTCGGCATCGGCGGCTTCCTGCGCCTCGACAAAACTTTTATGCGCTGCATCTGCCGCTTCGCGTGACTTGTCTGCTTTCCGGTAAGACTCCACCATCAGGTCATGGTGCTTCTGGGCAAGCTCGGCAACTTCGGTGACCTTTGCATGGAGTTCGGAAGCCTGTTTCCGGAAATCACGGGCTGCGGTAACCTTGGTCCGCATCTCCTTATTCTGTTCGAGTTCCGCCTCCTGCTCCCTGACCTGCCCCTTCATCTGCTTGATCTTCTCGATCAGCTCTCGCTCCTTGTCAGTTGTAAAAACTTCAGTCTGCTGCCGGTACTCCATATATTCAATCTGTTTCTGGAGTTCTTTGATCCCACGGCTCTTGAGCGTCCCATGCTCCTTTTTAAAAGCCTCAATCTCTTCAAAGAGGATATTTGCCTTGTCGTTGAACTCGTTCCGCTGACCTTTCAGGTCGAGAACTTCCTGGTTATACTTGTCTCGGAGATCTTTGTTCTTCTGGGCCTCTTCTACAAACTCACGGGTCTGATTGTTGAGCGTATTGCGTTCCCGGGCAAACTTGCTTGCTGCGGCATTGAGCTCGTTTCTGTGGTTTTTATGCTGTTCGGACTCAGCGAGAGTTTTTTTTCGTTTTTCCATCAGATCATTCAACATGCGGTACCTCCCCCATCTCATCTCCCTGCAGGAAGCGCGATACCGGCAGCTGGATCCCGTAGCAGGCAATAAGGGTACTTGAAATTCCTTATGCCGCGTTGCCAGCTGCCCTGCATGTAGGATGCAGGATAATAAACATCAGAAAAGGTTCGCCCTGAAGAGCTCAGGCAAGACTTCCATCCGGAGTCTTTGTTCGACACGCGGTTCATGATGTTCAACTCCCGGTACACAGGTGAAACCTGTCCACACGGTATCACCCACATTCTCCCTGCAAAGGTCTGGTCGAATGTACTATATTTTAAAGGAGGCGAGTCTTATTAAGCGTTTCGCCGGTATTGGTAAAGGAACGAGAATCACATCAGGAATAGAAAAATACCAGAGGAAATGCGTTTCGTGATCAAAAAGGAGGGTTGTTTATGTGCTAACAGTTCCTTGGATCTGTGCACAAATGTATTTTAGTTACTATCTCATGTGCGTGATCATCAACCGACCCATTCGAGAACGCCGCCGCCACTGGGCTGGTCCTTGGGGGCACGCCGGCTCTGCGGCATCTCGACTGCCTTGGGATTAGCCCTCTTGGTCTCGATCTCCTGCACAATCGTTTTGTACGACTGGCGGGTTCCGAGTATCTGGGCGCTTTTGACACCGGTCATGATGGCAAGTACGCGGACTTTGCCTTCCATATCGCTGCGTACGCGGGCGCCCCAGATCACATCTGCGTGGGGGTCAAGTTCATAGGTGAGTGACGTGGCAATCTCTTCAGCATCCTGGAGTGTCAAGTCTGTACCTCCAGTGATGTGGATCAGGCTTCCGGTAGCGCCGCGGTAGTCTATATCCAGCATCGGGTTGGACAGGCATTCACGGACGACGCTTTCTGCCTTATTCTGCTGTTTGCTCTCGCCGACCAGCATTACTGCAACGCCACCCTTGGACATGATCGCACGGACATCCGCGTAATCGATGTTGATGAGTGATGGTTCCGTGATTGTCTCGGAGATACCTTTGACTGTCTCACCGATCAGTTGGTCCATAACGGAGAACGCTTGGCCGAGCGGGAGGTTCGGGACGAAATTCTTCAACCGGTTGTTATCGAGAACAATGACGGAATCTGCTGAAGCAGCGAGCGCTTCAAGGCCTTCTTCGGCACGGATCAGGCGGGCTTTTTCGACCTGGAACGGGTAACTGACCATGCCAACAACAATGGCTCCCTGCTCTTTTGCGATCTGCGCCACAACCGGAGCAGATCCGGTACCGGTACCTCCACCCATACCGGCCGTGATAAAACAAAGATCGGCGGATTCGAGCAATGCTTCAAGTGTCGGCCGTGCCATCTCGGCTGCACGTTTACCGACATCAGGATAACCACCGGCACCAAGACCCTTGGTCAGGGATTTTCCGATGAGAACACGTTTGTCTGCCTGAATCATGTCCAGGTGCTGTTTGTCCGTGTTGATCGCAATCGTTTCGGCACCGGAAACGCCCATGTGGTGGATGCGGTTAACGGTATTGTTTCCAGCGCCACCGCAACCAATGATAACAATTCTCGGTTGTCCGACAAAGTCATCCTCGGTTGCATTCGCGCCGGGCTTGTTGATCTCTTTCTCAAGCTCGGCGTTTTTTAACGCATCGTTAATAATGCTCTGCATTTCTACCCTCTCATACCTTGAATGAAACCTGGTCGTTATCCTTCAAGACACGGCTCGCTCGTTTTTCAACCAATTCACGGACGGCTGCCCGCACGGCCTCGGAGACGTTGGGATATTCTCCCGCATCGACCATCTGCTGGAGCAGGTTAATCTGCTGCTCTGGCAACCGGAGCGTGATCCTTTGCATCATTGTATCCTCAATTTCTGACATATGTCAGACAGTTGTCGTCTATATGTCAGACTGAAAGAACCCTCATGTCTGACTTAACCAGATAAACCAGAATAAAACATTAAGGTATAAAAACTTTCTTATTTGTTTCCTGTACCCCTGCTCCAAACGAATTTATGACTTCCCGGCTCAGTATTTGGTAAAAAACGGAATCTGGTATGGTTGTTGATTTTCCAGAACGGGTTGTGCATGGAGGCACCGGAAAGCGGCAGCGTGAAAAAACCAGGAAAAAACTGCTGGATTTCAGCGCGAGTGTCAATCCTCTTCCGCCATCGTTTGTATGGTCCTGCGATCCGTCATGCCTTTCCCAGTACCCGGATAACGATTATACCCTGCTCAAGGAGACCATTGCGCGGACGTTCCATTGTAATCAGGATGAGGTCTGCGTTGGCAACGGATCCATGGAACTTATACGGGTTTTCTGCTCGGTCATGCTTGGCAGTAGCGGGAGGTACTTCACAGAATTCCCGACATTTGGCGAGTATTCCCTGTCAGCACGCCTTACCGGCGCAGCTGCAGCAGCATTATGCGACGATGCGGATGTCTCCTTTGTCTGTAACCCGAACAACCCGACCGGCGTTCTTCGCGGCCGGGATGACCTTCTCTCCCACGTAAAGGAGATGGCCTTCCATAGTGGGATGGTCTTTCTTGACGAGGCATTCATTGAACTGGCCGACCCGTCGCAGAGCCTTGCCGGATTCAGCGACCGGAACCTCTTTGTCCTCCGGTCCCTGACCAAGAGCTTTGCAGTACCGGGCATCCGGTTCGGATATGGTTTTGGCAACCCGGACATAATAGACAAAATGGAGACCGCCCGCCCACCCTGGAGCGTCAACGCGTACGCCGAGGCGTTTGCGCTCGAGGCATTCCGGCACATGGATGCACTTGAGGATTCACGGGCATATATCAGAAAAGAACGCGAATGGCTTGCATCCGGCGTCGATGCCTGCGGCCTGCATTGCTATCCCTCATCGACAAATTACCTGCTCGTCGAATACGGGCAGGATGTATCACCGCTCTGCGCAAAACTCGAGCACGCCGGGGTCCTCGTCCGCGATTGCACGTCATTCGGGCTGCCGACCAGTATCCGGATCGCCGTGCGGACTCGCGGGGAGAACAAGGCACTCGTGGAGGCGCTCTTTACATGCGTGCACTGATTATGGCCGGGGGGGCGGGGACCCGGCTCAACAGCGGCGAAAAACCACTCCTCTCTATCCATGGCCGCCCCATGATCGCCTATGTTATTGACGCCTTCCGGAACTTCGGGTGTCCTGTCGTTGTCGCCACGTCGCCCCGCACGCCGATGACGCAGAACTGGTGCCGAGCGAACGGGATCGATCTCTGCCAGTCAACGGGTGTGGATTTTATCCGGGACATGGTGGAAGCAGTACAGGCGCTCGATGAGCGCCGGCCGCTCTTTGTCAGCGTCTCAGACCTTCCCTGTCTCGATGCCGGCAGCATTGCTGCCGTCCACGATGCCTACGGCCGGTCCTGCAGAGACGCCTGCTCGACATGGGTACCGGTGACTCTCGTCCGGTCATGCCGGGGCGGCACCACCTGTATCGAAACGATCGATGCCATCGACGCCTGCCCGGTCGGTCTTAATATCCTGCGGGGAGATCGCATCGACCGGGAGCAGGATGAACTGCGGCTCGTCCTTGCCGATCCCCGGCTCGCGATCAACGTGAATACCCTCGTGGATCGCGATGCAGCAGAAACATTCCTGCGGGAGCACCCTGCCGGCACCTGAGATCATATCCAGTTCAAATGGTCCGGTGCACTCCATTATCGGCGGATAATCAACCCCAATTTATGCCGTTAGCTGGAAAAAACGCCAGAATTCCGGGTATTTAGTACGAATAAATATTAACGGGCATCACCCAACTATTCTCTAACTATGGCAGAGTCGCAGGAGATGGAGCTTCAGGGGCATATCATCGATTCCGGGATCATGATGCAGCTCTTTGACAAGGTCATGGATATGGGCGGCAATTTTGAGATCCTCGTTTTCGACGTGGGCAAGAAGAAGACCGATCCCAGCTATGCCCGTCTCAAGATTGTTGCGGCCAACAAGGAGAAACTGCGTTCCATCCTGTCAGAGCTCCACCGTCTCGGCGCACATCCGCTTGAAGTGAAGGATGTCCATGCGGTCCCGGCGGAAGGCGACCGGATCGCCCCGAAAGGGTTCTATACTACAACCAACCACCCGACACAGGTCAAGTTTGACGGTGAATGGATCCCGGTCGAATCCATTGAGATGGACTTTTTGATCGTTGTCGATCCGAAGGGGAAACGGGCGCAGTGCACCCCGCTTGCAAAGATCCGGAAAGGCGATCATGTGGTGGTTGGGGAACAGGGGGTCCGGGTCAGCTACCCGGCACGGCCACGGGTCAGCAGCACATTCGAGTTTATGCACGGAACCGTGTCGCCGGAACGCCCCAGCGAGACGCTGATCGCGCAGATCGCAAAGGAGATCCTTGACGTGCGCAAGGCCGGGGGCAGGATTGCATTTGTCGGTGGACCGGCCATCATTCATACCGGTGCGGACAAGGCTCTTGCGGAGATGATCAGGGAGGGGTATATTGACGTGCTCTTTGCCGGCAACGCGCTTGCCACCCATGACATCGAGTACAACCTTTTCGGGACATCGCTTGGCATGGATATCTCGACCGGCAAACCGGTGATGGGTGGCCACCGCCACCACCTCTATGCCATCAGCGAGATCATGCGGGCAGGTTCGATCAGGAGAGCCGTGGAGAAAGGCATGCTGACTGGCGGCATCATGTACGAATGCGTGAAGCACAACGTGCCTTTTGTTCTTGCAGGATCGATCCGGGACGACGGCCCACTGCCGGACGTAATCACGGACGTGATGGAGGCGCAGGACGCGATGCGAATGCAAATTTCCGGTTGCAGCATGGTGCTAATGATCGCCACCCTTCTGCATTCGGTCGCGGTCGGCAACTGCCTGCCATCCAACGTGAAGACGGTCTGCGTTGACATCAATCCTGCCTCGCTGACCAAACTGATGGACAGGGGGACGATGCAGGCGATTGGTGTGGTCTCCGATGCGGGAACATTCCTGCCGCTCCTCGCTCGGCAGCTTGAGATTCAGAGCGGGTCAAAGAAACCCTGTTGACGGAACGGTTCTGCGGAAAATCCCTTTTTTCATGTTCTCCTTCGTATCTGTGATACCAAGTTGCCGCAGCATAGCGGTCTTCCGCCTTCAATTTACCCATGTAAGAAATGTTACGAAATTTTTTCAAGCATATCTCCCGTGGGTGCCATAGCACTCTTTAACAGGGTCCGGCAAGGTAAAATCCCCGAGAAATTTTTATACTGACCGGTCTTACCGTGTCAGAGGCATGCAATAGGGGCGTTCATGGGAAAGAACGTATCCCCATTCCGCTTTGCAGGGGCAGCCAGTATCAAGGAGTGCGCCTATCAGGTCGCGGTCCGCGTTCAGGGAATAGTCGCAGATCCCTTTCACCAATTCGTCGTCACATTTCCCGCAGTTATGCGCCCCTCGTTTCTGCCCCCCGCCAAGCGGATCGCAGGAGACATGAACCGGTGCCTCCTTGAGGATCGCTAGGACACTCCAGAGATACGGGGGGCGGTATGCGCCCTGCCGCCAGTACTGTTCGAGTTCTGTCTTTTTTTGCACCGTGCAGGGATTCATCGAGATGATCTCCGTATGGGCCGAAACTTCAGCAATCGACGATTTCATATCCAAAACTGCCTCAGCTTCCGTTAAAAACAGCGGTTTATGGAGGAGATATGCCTTGACACCCGCCCCTGCTGCGTGGGCAACCGCTTCGGCTCTCAAAAAATCAGCATACGTAAAACCCTTGTTGATACATTTTTCCCGGATCCGGTTGTTCGTTGTTTCAAGCCCGATGGCGCAGTAGAGGGGGGTGCGGTGACTGCCATCATCGATCCCATCGATAAAATTCCGGATCGCATCGTGTTCCACATATTCCGGCCGGGTCTCCGCGATGACGATCTTTCCCCGGAATGTACGGGCGACTTCCGAAAGGAAGGCCGGCGGTACCTCAACAGGATCAAAAAAACTCCCGGAGGTGAAGATCTTCACCATCCGGAACGTTTCCCGTGCAAACTGCTGACTGACCCATGCCAGCTGGTGGCGGAGATGGTCACTCAGGATCTCGCAGGACTGCGGCTCATACCGCTCGTGGCGGTAACTGCACATGCGGCACCGCGCCCACGAGCACCCGCCGCTCCGGAAGATAACCGTCAGGCAGTCAACGATCTCCCGGCCGTGCCGTTCCTTTCCGCGCCAGCACGCGAGCGGTTTTTCAGTTCCTTCAGAAATCATTTGCACCCTTATGGTTAATCGTGAACCCAGATGAAGAATGCCGTCCTGCCCTGCCAAGGGGGGCCTCTCTTTCTTGTCGGCAGTGCCGTTGCGTACCAGATCACTTACACTGCGAAGGCGTCCGATCCGCCAAAGAAGCTTTTTCATATCGGGCACACAAAAGAATAGAGCGATGCCGGGGTAGTCTAGTCCGGTAAGGCGGTGGCCTTGAAAGCCACTGGTGCCCCGCACCTCAAGAGTTCAAATCTCTTCCCCGGCGTTTTTGTGGTGCTGGCCTGTCAATATATGAGTTTTTTTGGATCCTGCAGTCGCGGCTGCAGACGTCCGGAACCTCTGGTTAGGCCTTCCGTAAAAATCCCGTGCTGCCTGTACCATATCAGTGTTTTTATGTGGGCAATGCCAAATAGTGTACTTCAGGCAAAAAGGAGAAGTTCCGATGTGCGTTGCAGTCCCTGCGGAAGTGCTGGAGATAAAGGAAGGGAATATCGGGCTGGTTGACTACGGCGACCTGAAGCAGGAAGTACGGCTCGATCTCGTTGACGTTAAAGTCGGCGAATTTGTACTCGTACACGTCGGCTTTGCAATCCAGCGGCTGTCCCGGGAGGAGGGATTTGAGACACGTGAGATTTTCCGGCAGGTCTACGCCGCGCTGGAGGAGTGATGCACGAGTACAGCATCGCGTATGATCTGTACACGACTGCACGAACGGCAGCGCTCGAGCATCACGCACACTGTGTCAACAGGGTCAGCATCGAGGTCGGGAAAATGGCGATGGTAAACCCGGAGCAGGTTGTTTTTCTGTTCGATACCATAAAAGAAGATGATTCACTCTTTTCCAGAACCGTGCTGGAATGCATGGAAGTTGACCCCAGGACACGGTGCCAGTGCGGGTACGAGGGTGACGAGGTCTTTGTCTGTCCGCGCTGCGGTGCTTTGCCGGAACTGGTGAAGGGTCGGGAGGTTGTCGTCACCAATATCGAGATCGAGGTGGATGACTGAGATGAAAGTCACCCTGATGCATGGGGCGGGAGGAGAGGTGATGGGCGAGCTTCTCCAGACGCTCACGAAATTTTCTCACAACAATGCCGGCGGCATCGGCCTCGAGGCGCTTGACGATGGGGCCGTTATCCCACTCAACGGTCAGAGCATCGTCTTTACCACTGATTCCCACGTGGTGCGCCCGATCTTCTTCCCGGGTGGTGATATCGGGCGGATCGCGGTCTGCGGGACTATCAATGACCTCGCGATGATGGGCGGTCGCCCGGTCGCGTTGTCCTGCGGCATGATCATCGAAGAGGGGTTTGAAGTTGCCGACCTTGCAACGATCGTATGCTCGATGGATGAGGCACTTGGGGAGGCAGGGGCAAATCTCGTCACCGGCGACACAAAGGTGCTGGAGAAGGGCGCTCTTGACGGTATTGCCATCAATACGGCCGGAATTGGCATCGCGCAGACAATCGTGAGGGACAACGGCCTTGTACCGGGCGATGCGATCATCGTCTCCGGAACCCTTGGAGATCATGGCATTGCGATCATGGCGCACCGGGAAGGATTCGATCTGGGGGAACAGATCAAGTCTGACGTCGCGCCACTTTGGGGTATGGTAGAGAGGGCGCTCGCAGCCGGCACCATCCACGCGATGAAGGACCCGACCCGCGGCGGTTTTGCAAGCGCTATCAACGATATGGCCAGAAAGAGCGGCGTGCAGGTTCGGATTCAGGAAGAGAAAATCCCGGTAAGAAAGAGCGTAAGGAGCGCTGCCGGCATGCTGGGCATCGACCCCCTCGAGGTGGCAAACGAAGGCAAGGTTGTGATGGGGGTGCCGGCGGCCGATGCGGATGCAATCCTTACGGCGCTCCGCACACACCGGTACGGGAAGGATGCGGCCATCGTCGGCAGGGTTGTTTCCGGCGCTCATGTGATCATGGAGACAGCGATTGGCGGGGAACGGTTTATCGAACCCCCCATGGGCGACCCGGTGCCACGGGTGTGCTGAATTTCAGGAACTTTTTGATCACCTCTTTTCGATGAGGAATGACCCTTCAGTACATGCATGAGCGATGGCAGCCATTGTCGGGCGCATCTAGGAATAGTATTCCCGAAATTTTATTGCACAATAATTTTGCGGGTCTTTACTACCCTCATTATGGAGTTCTCTCTAAAAATGGCATTCGGCGCTTCTTACACCATGTTTCGTCAGATCGCTTCGGGCTCTTCATTCCCCGATATACCGCATCAGCATCGTGAGCGCAGCCAGTTCCTTTTTCCCGCCGCACTTCCGCACGATCCCGGCATGGTAATCGATACGGTTCTTAAGTTCCGGCTCCCGGTTCATTACGTACCGGGTCGCGTGCACTGTGGCATCGATGATACTGTTGAAACCCCGGTTGACCGGGTGCACGAACACGCCCTCCACGATCTCCTTTTCCGGCACGAGGCTGAAGACCACCACCTCCCCTGTTGTGCGTTCGACTTTCGCGGAAAAGGCTGACCACGCCTCCGCACTGGAGAGCCTGCACATTCTTTTCCCGTTGACCGGCTCTTCGACAAACTCGTCACGCGGCAGGTCCTCAAACGCGGTTTTCACGTACAGCACCGGATCATGCAGGAAGTTGGCGACCACCCACCCGTCCCGAAGAATATTCTGTGCCGTGTGTGTCCCGGTAAAGAGGATCATGGTGATACTACCTTCGTGGAGATGGATACCGATCGGCGCCGCGTTGAACGCGGTCGTGGCAATGACTTCATTGATCCCCCCTTTTAAGAGTCCCATTCCCATTCCTCTCCAAGAGCGACGAATATTGCCGCAATGGTGATGTCCGCGATCGACCCGGGGTTGATATCCGAGGCGATGCACTCTTCATCAAGCGCCTCGACCGATCGGGTCCCGTTGAGCACTTCATGAGCCTTTTTCATGGTCTCCAGCGCGACGTCTCGGCCGTGTTTTTTTATGATGAACGTATCCGGCTCGGTGGCAAGCATGGCAAGGAATGTCTGCACGATGGATTCCCGGCCCGGGCCTGACTGGTGCAGGAGGTCTGCCCCCCGACGGGTGAGGGGGAAGCCGGTCACCCATTCGCGGGCGACCATGTCTTTTGCCGCGGAGTGCTGCATGACGTCGAGGAGGGTCATGTCCCGGTCCCGGAGCTTTGCCAGCGTCGCGGGGTCGTTTACGTCAAGTTCGTCTGATGCGTGCATCCTGACCTTGGTCATCCCGAATGCCTTATAGAACGCGACCGCATCCGAGACATCGGTCTTCTCTGTTGCTCTTCTCGCGCCGGCAATATCGCCGCCGTACACAAGCGGGATGAGAAGGATAAAGGCACCAAAGTGCGTGTTGCCGCCACCATGGACGCTCGTCAGCTGGACCGCGTGCTTTATGATCTCCCCGACCCTTCCTTCCCCGCGCTCGGCCTCCTCAAGAGCCGGGCGAGCGAAGATCGTGGATGCAAGGAAGTGCTCAAGCCGCGTATCGGCGTAATCATGACAGCGGTCCACGTTTCCAGGCTTGGGGAACGCACAGACCTCCAGCATCATGGCAAGTTGCGCACGTTCAGCTGCTCTCATCGGAAGGGGCATCATGGAACACACGACTCATCAGGGTATCTGAGAGATCGCGTTTCAGGCGCATATATTCTTTCTTTGAGAGCCCTTCCTGCGCAATTGTCATGTCGCGGAACATGCAGGGAGATGAGGTCTTGCAGCACCAGCAGAGGCTGCCAAAACAGGTATTAGGACCCCCCTCAAGCTTCGTGCCTTTTACCGAATTCATCTTCAGCTGCACATATTCGTCCTTGGGTATGCCGATCCGCGAGAGGGCGGGAATGAGGGGGCAATCCTTTACCGGCATGCAGCAAAACGTGAGGGCCCGGAGATCACCTCCCCGGCAGAGCTGCTTGGGGGCGTTGTACCACCCCTCCTCATCGACAAACCGGGTGATGGCTGCATCCAGCCCGGCAAGCGTCCGCTCATCAGCGTGCCGTGCAAGCGAAACCATATCAGCGCCATGGGATAACATATCCCTCATCCTGTCGAACGTGGTCATCGAGTTATTCGCGATCAACATCAGCGGGCAGCTGTTCCGGATCTGCCGGAGTTTCGCGAAACCGGCATCCATGAGATCGACGTGGAGGATATCGGCACCGGCCTGCCAGAGCTGGCGTGCGAGTTTACGATCGTCCGTTGCGATACCGACCCGTATTTTCACGGAGACCGTAACATCCTTTTTTTTGAGGGCTCTTACAACCGCAACTAGGTCCTTGGGATTTTTCAGATAGTGCTCACCTGCACCGGCAGCGACCATCAGTCCCTGCCGGCAGTGAGCGTCGATCTCGTAGACCGTCCGGTCGCCCAGCGCTTCTGCGAGAGCGGAAAACGACTCAGGTGAACTGCCGCGGAGGTTGATACCGGTCACCACGTCGCTCTTTTCCAGTTTTTTGATCTGAGCTGAAAGTTCCTCCACCGGGTCGTCATAGACAAACTCCCTGCGTTCACCGGACGCAACGATCGCTTTTGCCGCATCCATCGTCGGCTGATCGATAGCATATCCTCCGATAAACGCCGCCCCAATGTGATCCTTGCGTTCGAGTACGTAACCGGCATCAACGATACCGCCCATGGATGCGAGCGCGATGGGCGTCCTGACAACATGGTCGTTGATAATAAGGCCAAAACGCTCGAATGCATCCATCATAATTCATATCAGTTGAGAGTGAAGGGAGAAATTACTTTGCATCCTAAGTATCGAACGCGCGATCATGATCCCTGACTGTTCACCGGCTTGGTTCAGGAGTTTTCTGGGACAGGTGCATTCAATACTCCGTGAGAAGCCCCAAACCGGATCATCCGGGACAGGGCTGTGCCGGTGCGGAACCGGAGGAAATATACCACAATATGACCGGTAACCGCGATTATCACTGCCATTTGAAATCACTCAACGACGTATCCCTCGTTTGCGCACGTAAGGGTATGCCTGACCGTACGACGTCAATGGTAATACCCCGGTTATCGTGAACATGATCCGCTACCATGGCCCAAGGGAAAAGAAATGCCTCGCTTGCCTTTCCTGTACATGCCAGAACTCGATAGCAAGGTCCCGACCCGGCCGGTCTTTGCCAGGAAATCGGTGATCACGTCGATCTGGTGTATCCTGTTCCGGTCGACATGAAAATGCCGGTAAAATTACACTTTTTTACCGATGATCGATTTGCATTCGATGGCAATGTAACAGGTGGGATTGATCGAGTCTCCGGGCATGTCCACGTACTAGGTCATGAACCTGTGCTGCTTGAGCTGGTATGCAAAACCCTGAATGTGGCTAGTGACAAAAAAGCGGTTCGGTCAGTGGACGCCCCCGCGTTCCACATCACTCATCACCTTCCAGTGGGACGCCGGTTTCGAAAAAACATTTGGTAATAATTTTTAAGAATTGCCGTAATACTATGTATGATACAATTATGAAGGGAATGTTACTTGTGGGCCACGGGAGCACGATGCCCTATAATAAAGAACTCGTAGAATCGACCGGACAGATGATCGCGGCGCAGACGTCAGAATTTATTGTCAAGTGCGCGTTCATGAATATGAACCAGCCGTCAATTGAGGAAGCGCTTGCCGCGTTCAAAAAAGAGGCGATCGATGTCTTGGTTGTCGTTCCGCTCTTTCTGGCCAAAGGGGTTCATATCGAAAAGGACATTCCCTCCGTGATCGGCCTTCCCGAAGGCAAAAAGAAGGGCACGTTCGTGCTCAATGGCAGGACGATCCCCCTCGTCTATGCAGATCCTATTGGGACCGACCCGCTGCTGGCAAACCTGATGGTCAAGAATGCCAGAAAAGCGCTGACACTTTTGTAACTTTTTATGCAGATCCTGGTACTGGATACAATCCATGGCGGCAGCGATATCGGTGCAGCGTTTGCTGCGGCCGGGCACTCCGTGGATATTGTCGACGTATACCGGAACACCACGCCGGCAGCGGCAGAACGGGCGTGTGTCCGGACCTACGATCTCGTCGTCGCCCCGGTTCATCTCGACCCGGCCCACCTCCTTCTAGCCGGGACAAAGGCGCCGGTGATCTCGCACCACGAAGCTGTCCGGCGGCTGCTGGGTGACCAGCAGCTCCCGGCCCCGATGATCGAGATCACCGGTGCTCAGGGAAAAACGACGACTGCCCACGCACTTGCACACCTGATGCCTGGCAACGGCGTGCTGCACACGTCGGCCGGCACCTGTACCTGCCCGGGTTACGCGATCATGTGGAAAAAGAGCATTACGCCGGCATCGGTGCTTGCAGCGGCAGCACTTGCCAGACAGCAGCAGGGCTGGTTGATCGCAGAGGAGTCGCTGGGCGTGACCGGTGTCGCTGACCTCGCCATCATTACATCTTCGAAGGATTATTCCTGCGCCGCAGGCAGAAAGCAAGCGCTTGCGGTCAAGCTCGCCTCCACAGAACGGTGCCGGTGCCTGCTCCTTGCGCCCGGTATCCGCATTGGTGACCGGAAAGGTGTCGTCCATCTTGAGGATGTGACGTCCATTGTCGGGGATGCGTGCACCATCACGATGTACAGCCGTAGATTTATAATCAGGAACCCGCTGCTGGAATTCCCGTCATACCACACACCCCTCGCCCTTGCCGGCACCGCCGCGGCCCTGCTCGGTATCGACCCGGCGCCGCTGGCGACGTTTGCCGCCATCCGGGGGCGCATGTCGGTCACGAAGCGAGCAGGTATCGTGGTTGTCGACAACGCGAACAGCGGGACGAATGCCGCCACAACGGTCGAAGCGGCCGGGCTCGCGCGGTTGGAGGCCGGGGTGCCGGACCTCACGCTCGTAATCGGTACGGCTCCTGGGGACGGGGCGGTCTGCGAGGGGTTCCCCCCAGACCAGATTGCCGCGGCGATCGGGCAGGTCCGTCCCGACCGGATCATCTGGGTCGGGGAGATCCTGCAGCTGCCGGATATCGGAGGGCAGCAGACATCATGGAAGATTGCGGCCCGATGCGCGACGCTCGATGAGGCGTACCGGCTCGCGCTGCAGGAGACAGCAAACGGCTCTGTCGTTCTGGCCGTCAAGATGTGGAGGTGACCCATGCCAATGAAATACCTGCACCCCCGTCCGAGCTCAATCGTGGCCGCGCTCTATACAGCCCGCGATCTCGAGGTTGACGTGGCGATCCTGCACGGCCCGTCCGGCTGCTCGTTCAAGCACGCCCGGCTTCTCGAGGAGGATGGGATGCGGGTGCTCACCACCTCGCTTGCTGACAATGAGTTTATCTTCGGCGGCCAGAAACCGCTTGAGGAAGCTCTGCGGTACGCCGAGGAGCATTTTTCACCGAGACGGATGGCGGTAGTAGGGACATGTGTTGCGATGATCATCGGTGAGGACCTCCGGTCCGCTATCGAGAGCGCCGGGATCATCACGCCAACCATCACGGTTGATATCCATGCAGGCTTTGCAGAGAATATTGCCGGCGTGCTCGCTACACTCGAAGCAGCAGAAGCGGCCGGCTGGATCACACCGGAGGAACTCGCACGCCAGCACATCCTTATGGAGAAGGCCAACGAAGTGGAACGCGAGCGAGGGGCCGCATCGAAAGCCTATATCGAACCTTCCCGCGGGGACCTGAAGCACGTCGCTGCGCAGTGCCTGCTCGAATGCGCCCGCAGCGGAAGACGGGGGATCGCAATACTGAATGCAAAGAAGGAGACTGCCTACATGTTCGCCGATGCGCTCATTGCGCTCCATGACACGTGCCCTGATGCCGATATCACGTACCTTGCCAACCTTGCCGGCCGAGGGCTGCCAAAGGTACGTGCCGATGCAGAAAGGATCCGAAGCGAGATGGCGGAGCGCGGCGTGAACGTGGAATGTATCGGCGCGCTGGACGAGTACGGGGCAAACGGAGACGCACTCGGTGAACGGATACAGGCGCTCACCCCGGCATTTGCCCTGATTGCTGGCGTCCCGCACGCGATTCCGCCGGCGTATACCTATGGGGTCGATTGCTTCTCCATCACCAACGGTCCCCGGCAGGTCGAACCGCTCCGCACGATCGGGCACCAGCACGTAATGGTTGAGGTCGACCTTCACCCCAAGACGCTTGGCGTGCGCAGCATCGTTGGGAGCGAGTTCGGAGCGGTCCTCCGGAGCCTCACATGAAGGCGATCCTTGTTACGGGTGACCGCTCGGGAAGCGGGAAGACAAGCATTACCCTTGCATTGGCCGCACTGCTCAGGGAACGTGGAGTGGTTCAGACCTTCAAGGTCGGGATGGACTATATCGACCCGTCGTACCTTGCGGCCGCATCCGGGCGCCCGTGCCGGAACCTCGACAGCTTTACCCTGAATGAAGGCCAGATCCGGGATATTTTTTCGTTCGGCTGCCAAGGTGCGGACATCGCGCTCGTAGAGGGCGTTCGTGGGCTCTTTGAAGGCGCCGATGCAATCGGCGATACCGGGAGCACCGCGTCCATAGCAAAGACGCTCGGCCTGCCGGTCATCTTGGTGGTCTCGGCGCAGAGCATCACCCGGAGTGCCGCCGCGCTTGTCCGGGGTTTCCAGTCATTTGACCCCGGTATTAGGATCGCCGGTATCATTCTCAACAACGTGAAAGGTGGATCGCACCGGGAAAAAGCGGTTACGGCCATCGAGCATTACTGCGGTGTACCGGTCATCGGCGCTATCCCCCGTATTGACGAGATGCAGCTTTCCATGCGGCACTTGGGACTGGTACCCTACCGTGAAGGCTCTGCCCGAGGCGATTTTAACACGAGGATTAAAACGATCACCACCCTCATCGGGGAGTATGTGGACTTGGACCGGTTCTCCGCGCTGATGAAGGACCTGCCGACACCCCCCCAGACCCCCACGCTCTTTGAACCGGCGCCTTCCTGCGATGTACGGGTCGGGATTGCTCTCGATGAAGCGTTCAACTTCTATTACGCAGACCTGTTCGACGTCCTTCGGGTGCTGGGTGCGGAGTATGTGCCCTTCAGCCCGGTCCATGATCGGCTCCCGGAAGTGGAGGGGTATATCATCGGAGGCGGTTACCCGGAACTCTTTCTTGCAGAACTTGAGGCAAACGACCGGATGCGGGAGGCATTGCGCGAAATCTCGCGGAACGGTATGTCGGTCTATGCCGAGTGCGGCGGGCTCATGTACCTGACTGACCGGATGATCCTGTGCAAAGGCTGGCAGGGCCTGTCAGCAGATCGGGCCGGTGAGATGTGCGGAGTGTTTACCGGTGAGACCCGGATGCCGGCCCGCCGTGTCGTCAGCTACGTGGAAGGCATGAGTACTGCCGAAAGCCCGGTAGGTGCGGCAGCATTCCGGGGGCACGAGTTCCATTACTCGGACGTGCTCCTTGCACCGGAGACCCGGTTCGCGTACCGGCTCTCCCGTGGTGTCGGTATCCATGACCAGCTGGACGGGGCATTGGTCAACGCCACGCTGGGCAGTTATACCCATCTTCACCCGGTCTCAAGCATGGGGATGTTCCGGCACTTTGTGGAGGCCTGCCGGGAGCACCGGTAGAAATCTCTTCACCCCAAACATCCTTGGGTTTCATAATTCGGAAGATAGTTCATGTTCCCGAACGGTGCCGTACCGGAAGAGGAGATCGCCATCTTTGCAGTTGACACGTCAGAGGACAGTACGGTCTAGGTTTTCAGGATGTGATGCCGGTCAACCCGGCACCTTGTTCCGGAGAATCGAATTCAACAATCCGGTCCACAAACGAGGATAACTGGGAGAGGACCACCGGATCCAGCCCTTTTTCCACGCAGAGGAAAATCCCGTCGATATTGGAGAGCCGGAGCTTGTTCATCACGAAATGGAGAAACTTTGATGCGGTTACTGAGGGGGTATGGATAAGGAGCATGCTCACGGAATCGAAGATGATGCACCTCTGCTGGTCCGGGATATGTTTCAGCATCTCGGTGATCGCGATACCGAGATCGGTAAGGTTGGCGGGATTTGTCACGTACCGGACATTCTTGCCATCATCGCATGTGCCACCGGAATACTGGGTGACCGCATCGATAACGTAGATCTTCTGCGGATTGAGCCCCTCCTTTGCGTACCTCTTCATCAGTACCCGGTATGGCTGGTTCACCGTTACGACAAGCGGGACGCAGCCTTTCTGCAGCATGCCCCGGAGGACGCTGATGTTCATCTGTTGTATCCGTTCCGGCAGGGAGAGCATGAGGTAAAGGATGGTATCATCAGCACCACCGGGTTTCGGATCGTCCGTCACGGTATTCACGACCCGGAAAGAAACCGGCGGTACTCCTCCGGGATGTCCTGATGCTCTTCTACCACCGCATCAGCCAGGTCCTTGAGGTTCTTTGCGATCTGTTCAAGATTGTTTGCCTGTATCCGGAGTTCCATGCCGGTATCTTCATGGTCGAACTCCCCCAATCTGACCTGATCGGCGATCTGCCGGAGGTTGGAGTAGGTCAATTCGAGAGGATGCCGGACGCGGAGCACCGATTCGTTCATGTACCCGAGCAGGGCGATTCGGCGATCCTCTGCATTTTTCCGGTCGGTGATGTCGACAAAACTCTCGACTAGATAGTTTTTTCCTTGGAACGGAAGGATCGCGACTGTTTTTAAGATCGATACCCGTTCCCCTTTTTTATTGACGATCGTCCTTTCTGTATTCTCAAGGTTGGTCTTCAGGTCGGTGACCGGACAGGCTCCGTGTTGTGCGGGGCAGATAAAACCATGGCACACATGGCCGATCAGCTCCTCGCGCCTCTCGCCGATGAGGGCCTCTGCGATAGGGTTTGCATCAATAATGGTGTGATGTTCCGGATCGATGATGACGATCCCGGTCTGGATATGCCGGAAAACGGACAGGAACAGTCCGTTGTTGTCCAGCGCGGCAATGCCTTCAAGTTTCGTTTTTTCCCCGGCCTTTTGCGCCATCGGTTCTCCAGTGAAAAATTATATCGTACGTAACAATACCAGATATTTATCTGTATTTTCTTATGAACATGTCTCTTTCATCCACCTTCTCTTTTTGGAACGTTTTCCTGTCTTTGTCTCTTCTCTTATATACCGGAATCACCGTCTACCGCCGGATTGGTTCTGGCCTGCACAGCCATCTCCATGGCCGGCCGCACCCGGGAAAGAAAAACTAAAAATCCCGAGAGAACCCACTTTACTGCTATGATCATCTATCTTGACGGGAAGTATCTGCCAGATGACCAGGCGAAGGTCTCGGTGTTCGATCACGGCCTGCTCTATGGCGACGGTGTGTTCGAAGGCATACGCGCGTACAACGGCAGGATCTTCCGGCTCAAGGAGCACCTCGACCGTCTCTATGATTCGGCAAAGACTATCGACATTAAGCCACCGATCTCAAAGGAGGAGATGACCGAGGCTATCTGCGAGACGCTCCGGCGGAACAAGCTGAAGGATGCGTATATCCGGCCTGTCATCACCCGCGGCGTCGGGGACCTCGGGCTCGATCCCATCAGGTGCCCCAAAGCTTCCGTGTTCGTTATCGCGGTCACATGGGGGGCGATGTATGGCGAACTGTACGAGAAGGGGCTCAGAGCGATCACCGTCTCGGTCCGGCGTAACGCGGCGGAGTCGCTCCCGCCCAATGTGAAGAGCCTCAACTACCTCAACAACATCCTTGCCAAGATCGAGGCGAATTACAAGGGCGGCGATGAGGCGATCTTCTTTGACACGAACGGGTACGTGGCGGAGGGATCGGGCGATAACCTCTACATCGTGAAAAACGGTGAGATCCTCACCCCATACACGCTCAACAACCTCCGGGGGATCACCCGGATGGTTGTCTTGGAGATCGCAAAGTCGCTGGGGATCACGGTCAGAGAGCAGAATCTCGGGTACTTCGACCTCTACACTGCCGACGAACTGATCTGCACCGGCACAGCTGCCGAGATCGCGCCCATCACGTGGGTAGACGGCCGGGTCATCGGTTCCGGCAAGCCTGGCCCGGTCACCCGCCAGCTGATGGCTGCTTTCAAGACGGTTACTGAGAGCGAGGGTTACCCCATCGCAAAGAAAAAATAATTTTTTATATACCTAAAAAACTCGAAAGACCTCCCGGTACGGTCCACACGCCGCACGGTACCTACAAAAATCTTGGGCGCTCTTTGACACTTGTTAATACTACCCTCATTTTTCCCGTTTTTCTCTTTTCCATAATCTATTTATGACGAAGCGTGAAACTAGTTAAGACAACGCGCTGCTATAGTGTAGACCGGCCAATCATGCGGGCCTTTCACGCCCGCGACTGGGGTTCAAATCCCCATAGCAGCATACTGACAGTGTGTCCAAATCTACCGAAAAATTCATCTCTTTTGAACGCATTCCGCTAGCTAATGATTACGCCGGTAGGGCCTTCTCGCAGGGACGTTTCCTTTCACGCCATCAAGGACACCTATTCCGATATGTCATTAGACCATGCACGGGAGAAAGGGATCATTGTCCCTTCGGATGCCAAACTTATTCAAGAATACATCGGTGAGCTGCGTGCATCTAGGAACATCAGTGTTGGCCGGAAAAACAAAATTGTCTTTACCTTGGTAGGCTGGCGGCGTTTTATCGGGCCGTTCCAAGAGCTTACGATAGCTGATATCTATAACGGTATTTCGAAATTGAAATCTGGAGAGAACACACGAGGCTCTCCGTTCAAACAGAACACGCTCCGGGATTTTGTCACTATTCTAAAAGCGTTCACGCTCTGGATGATTGAAAATCGTTACAGCACGTTACCGGAGAACAAAATCCGGAAACTTCAGAGTCCGACACGGGACACCATGACCAAAACCACCGCTGATCTTCTCACACCGGAAGAGATCACTGCAATGATTGACGTTTGCACTCGGAGTATTGACCGGGCCGTCATTATGATGCTCTATGAAGGAGGTTTCCGGATCGGGGAAATTGGCGCGTTAAAGTGGGGAGATTTGAAATTTGATGAGTATGGGATTGTGGTCAATGTCCGGTTCAAGACCGAGAAGCCCCGGTATCTCAGGCTGGTCATGGCACGAGAGCATCTCGCAAAGTGGAGAACTGATTACCCGTTCCGGCCTGAGGGGGATAATCTCGTTTTTGTCACGGAGCGTAAGACACCGCTCACCCATGCGTCTATTCAGAAACAACTAAAACGGATCGCGGAACGGGCGAAGATCGAGAAACATATTACCCCGCATATCTTCCGCCATTCCCGGATCACGCATCTGATCCAAGAAGGAGTTCCGGAGAGTGTGATCAAACTGATGATGTGGGGAAATATCGGAAGTACCATGTTCCAGACTTACGCGCATCTTGCAGGTAGCGATATTGATGCGGCTATCCTGAAAAACTATGGGGTAAAGTCAGTGAATGGTGATAAGCCCAATGGAATACGCTTGGAACCGCGACAGTGTGAGCATTGCTATACGGTGAATGCACCAACATCAAAGTTTTGTTCGAGCTGTGGCCGTCCCCTTGACCCGCTGATCGCCATGAAACTGGATGAGAAAGTTCAGATGGCCCGGGACAGCCCGGATTATCAGGAATTGTTGACGAGACTGCGGAAAGATTTGAATCTCTAGTTCTCTTTTTTAATCAATCAACACTTAATTGTGTTATATTTTGAAATATTTTCTTGAAATTCATTAAGAGGCGAGATAGTTTTATCGCAAGAAATATCATCTTGAAATATATGGCACTTGGGGATATATTAGGAGTTACAACATTAATTTTTGCGATTATATCAATATATTTAGGTATATTTGTAATTAAAAAACAAAAACCTCTTTTTTACAAAGAAACTGTAAAAATAATTGATGCAAATGCCATAAATCCAATACTGAACCCTTTAAATCAATCAGATCCCAATCTGAAGATAACATACATAGGCGATCCTGTTTCTACGCTTTCGTCGACGTATGTAACATTTTGGAATGCCGGGAATTTAAGAATAAATAAAGATGATATTCCTGAGAGAATTCCTCTGACCGTTAAGGCAAGAGAGGGGGTGAGAATCTATCGATTTACTATTTTGAAAGCGAAGGAGGAAAATTCATTTCAGATAAGCCCTCTTGTAATACCGCCAAATATAACCTATCATCTTTCATTTGAATATCTTGCGAAAAATGACGGAATGAAATTACAACTAATTCATTCTGGCAATTCTAATGATGATATAGAATTTTCTGGAAAAACTAAAGATTATGGTGAGTTTAAAGATCTCTTAACTCACGAAAAGAAGAAAAAAACCCTATATAGAGTTATTCTAATAATTATAATGGGTAGTTTTCTCGGGATTTATGGAACACTACTCTATTGGAATGTTTCCGGTGGGTCTCTTATGATTATATCCTTTATTATTTTGGGGATATATCTGTTGTTTATCTGGTATGGTGTTGACATCATTTTAGATTATATTTATCCCCATGTTCCTAAAAATCTTCAATAAATCCTTTTAATACTTTAATTTTAAATTCCCGGTCTCTGTTCATTGGGCCGATTCCAATTTTTCAGATTTTTATTTCAGAGTTAAGGATCTGCAGCTGAATCAATTTTTTTTCCCGAAGTTTCTTGCCGGAACTTTGAGTCTCTAACAACCGCGCCTTTCCCTGCCGGATCCATCGCTTCCAGACTAACATCGCGATGGGATCTTCCATATGTTCTAGTTCATCCATTGATATGGTCAACATCCTGAACTTCCGGGAAATAAATTTCTTCTTATCAGAGAGTTCAACTGATTTTTAGTGTTCCCTCTGATTTTTCCTAATTGTGTCTCTCAAAAACGCAATATATGAAACAGTACGATTGTTCAGAAAGAAAGTATTTGATTATTTGACCACAATTCAAAAAAACAAAATTAATTTGGGTTTTTGTGGTGAGCGAAAATGATGATAGAGTATGGAACCGATCACTAAATTTCACTACAACATCATATGATCTCAGATAAAATTCACCTTTTTTCATCAATATTGCAGAAAGTTGCGAAAAACGGGAGCCGTACCGAGCCGCGATTGTTAAAATTAGTACATAATGAGCGCAAATAATCGTTAGAGATCGCTAATGAGCGCAAATAATCGTTAAATCAAAAATGATGTTTAGCACCGAATCTGACGTTATTTAAACTTTTCCAATGAAGATCAGTCTCCGTCGTGAGGTGCAAAACGCGCATACAGCCTATAAACTATGATAGAACATAGACCTAAAATGAATTAGGGCGCCGCATCTTTGTGTTCTTCATAAAAATTGATAAGTTTTTTGATAATCTCATTGTAACTTTCTCGGCGTTTTCCGAGTGAATCCAGTTTATCACGTGTCTCTTTTTCAACCCTGATAGAGGTATAATTCACCATTTCGTTATATTGTTGTCAACAATTACTATTTTATAGCGCCTGTATGCAACGTATATGCGAGCATACGCCATATACTGGTGTATGCATAAGGTGAGCGCCGAGATGTCAAATAGATCCTCGAATGCTTCAGAGTGGTGTCATTTGGCATTAAACCCCCAATCCGATGTTGCTCTCTATCTATCCCCCCGAAATTCACCAAAGACCGGTTTTTCGATTGCGCGGGGAACCGATCTCTTCGCGCACAGGACACCAAGCGGAATACTATACTTCTATCTCTACCATTGGTCGCTATATTCAAACGATACAAATATTTGTCAAATCACCAGTGAGGATTCTGCACGGAATTTCATTCTAGAACACATAAAACAGAAGTATCATCCTAAAATTACAGATCCGGAGTGCAACCGGATTTTAGAATATTTTCCCGGCATTTTTGATTTTATAAACTTGAATGTAGATTAGACTTGAAAATGAATTATGGTACCTCATAATCCTGAAACTCCCGATCAGGTAACAGAATTTTCCTTTCGGATACTTTTATTATCGACAATCGAAGAAAGATTATCGAAAGAATATGGACTATGTTCCAATAATTATCGGATTTGCTTTGGGAATTCTAGTTGATAGATATTTAAAGCGATTATTGGACATTCTCGAAATTAAAATTCCAAACTTTTTAAAATATTGTTTTGTAAAATTTAAAAATCTTAAAATTCGCATTCAATTAAACTATTCGTTTAACAAATTAGTGAATCAAATTCCCGAACGGCGGAAAAAATCATTAGATGTAATTTTAAGATATCTCTCATCTGATAGCGGAAAAAAATTCGCATCTAAACATGATGTGGTCGGCGTAGTTACTTCTGTGTGCGAGACTGGAGATAAAGAGATTAAATTAACGAGCCTCAAAATTCTAGGTCTTTTAATCAACATGCAAAGGTTTAATCTTAAAATAAATAGTCATAGCATATCGATAATTATCAATCTTTTATCGGATCAAGACCCGGAGATTCGACGGGCAGCGATGGAGAAATTAGTATTATTGGGAGATAATGGAAAACAAAAAGATTTGCTTTACGCAATGATTGAAGAAAGAGAATCCTATATTGAGTTTCAATTATCCTATTTATGTTTAAGATTATTTCAGACATTTTCCCCGGAAATTTTTATTAATGATCAGACGATTCAACCAATATTTCGTTTCCTTAAATACAATGACGATATGCATTGTCTTCGATTTAATCTATTAGGTGGATTTTATAGTTGCGTTATTAAAAATTTACTAAAAATGCATCATATTATTGATTACGATTCAAACAATTGTTTCAAAAAAATTTTACAGAACGGTGCAGTGGATGAGCGTGACCGTGTTTTATCAATATTACTCGTTTTGGCTAGGAGCCAAGAACAGAAACAAATCGTTGATTCTAGTTTTGCACCACTATTAATCCAGAATTTACAAAATACTAATAATGAGATTAGGGAACAATCAAGATCAATCATTCTCGAATTAATGACATGTAATGAAACCAAAAGTACTATCGAAAATCTAATAGCTGACGCAAATGTCAACCACTTACTACGCAGTTAGTATCAATGAGTCTATTTGCCTAAGACATACACTTTCATTCCTTGATTGCGCCCCGAAAAGTATATCATAAAATACACAATAGTAAAAGTGGAAAATATGGCAAAATAACTGTCAAATTCAAACTTGGACGCAATATAGGGAATTCCTATAGCAAAGATAATCCCTATTTTTTCCAAAAAAATTTATATGAGAATAAATATTCATTATACTAGGATGTCTATAGAATCGATCATTTCTGAAATAGTCACTCCAAGCAATATAACAACAATAATTGTTGGTATTCTTACAGGTATTTTTTCATTTTTTATCGCTATAAAATACTATTATTCCCCTCCAGAACCTGTATATTTAGAGAGAGGTTTTCTTCTCGCTCGTTCTAAGGATCCAGAACTAGATAAAAAATTAGAGTTATCCTTTGAGGAAAAGCCGATTCCACGGTTATCTAAATACTACCTTATCTTTTGGAATAAAGGTAAACAAACTTTAAATGGAGAGGATATTCAAACGCAAGATCCCATTACTATAGAATTTACTGAGGGGACGGATATTTTAGATGTTAGGTCCCTGAATGAATATAAAGAAAAGAAAATTATTGATTTTAAGTCTGAGAAAGTAAATAATAAATTATTCTTAAAGTTTAATTATTTAGATTGTAATCAGGGATTTACACTAGAAATTTTACATACTGATGAAAATCCCTATCCCAAATTAATGACTGGAACGATTAAAGGGGTTCCATCGGGAATAAAAAATTTGGGTGCAATAATACCAGAAAATATGGATATTGGAATTTTTCCTGAATTTTTTAAAAAATTTTCATTATTCAAAAAAGTTTATTTTTTAGTTGTGATTTTCCTTGCATATTCAATATTTATGTTTATACTCCAGTTGGCACTATTATTTCTCTCGTTTCCTTCATATTTCTCAATATCAAATTCAGCAAATATAATCAGTTTATTCCTTTATGGCGGATTCTCTGTATTTTTAATTGTGTTATTACTTATTGCTCGAAAAAGAAAATGCCCTGACCAACTTAAAATTAAAGATTTTGGGATAAAGATTTAGATCCTTGAAATAGGATTAATAGAAAACTCGGCCTAATAATTGTCCAATTCAGATTTGGACGCACTGTAGGCAATCCCCATAGCAGCACTCGGTAACTGTGTTGAAATCCCTCAGGAAATGTTTTTCAATATCGTCCGGAACTCCCGACCTGTGAGCAGTAATATGCCTGCCAGCTAAGCACTTTCTTCACATATGACATCGTTTTATCTCTGGCAACCTGAAAACCCCCGTTCATTGACCGGTATTGGAATGACAGCAGGGACATCGTTTTGGCATCGTTTGCACACACATTGCAGACCCATAAAAAGAACCATGGCAAAATTCCAAAACATATTTCGGCATTCTTATCGTTCATAGGACGTAGAAATATATCACAGCTTAATGACTGGCTGACCTTCAATGATGAAAACCCGGCCAGCCTGCCGGGCTGAGGGGAACTGATATCGGATGGAGGATGAAGGGCCCGCCGGGATTATACATGAAAATCCTGCGCCGCATACGGAATCTGCAGAACTGTGGCACCGGAATACACGAGCCGGCGGTTCTTCGGAGTCCGGCGACGAACAGTTTCTCCTCCGTTCCGTTGTCGAGGAGATGGATGACGGCATTACCATTGTAGATCGGACGTTTTGCATCCTCTATGCCAACCCTGCGCAGCGGTCAAAGTACGCATATGGCGGGCCGGTAACCGGCCGGCAATGCTTTGAGGCGTACCACGCACGATCGGCGCCGTGTGACGGTTGCCCGGTTGCCCGGACATTCGCCTCCGGTGGATCACATGCAGCGATCATCTCTCTTGCTGATAAGAACCACGGGATCCCCCGGTGGGTAAACCTCCGGAGCGTTCCGGTCCCTGATCCTGCCACGGGATCGATCACCGGTGCGATAGAATATGCCCGCGAGATCAGTGATGTCATGGGCGCGGAGTCCGGGCTTCACGAAAGGAACCCAGTGTCCGATCTGTCCAATCTCGGCCTTGCCATGGTCGACCTCAGCGGCAACCTCACCTATGCCACTCCCGCCTTTCTGGCGATGTTCGGTTACACCAGGCCAAAGGAGGTAATCGGGCGCACGGTCACAGCGTTCTCAAAAACCCCGTTCTGGGTGGTCAGGGCGCTTGCCCAGGGAATTGCCCGCGGTTCGTTTGCCGGGGAATTTAAAGGTAAACGCAAGGACGGCTCCCTTTTTGAGGTCAGGGTATCGGGCAACCCGGTCTTCGATGCGAAGCACCACGTTCTCGGTGGTCTGGTAATGTTCGAAGATGTTACTGTAAGGAAACTGAACGAGGAACGGCAGAAGTTCCTGATAAAAAAGCTCCATCTCATGAACAGCATCACGCGCCATGATATCAAGAACCAGTTAACCGCTCTTACCGGGTTCCTTGATCTGTGCCGGGCGTCCGCCAAGGACTCACGCCTCAATTCCCTCCTTGACAAGGAGTTCCGGATCATCTCAACCATCAATCATCAGCTTGATTTTGCGAAATATTACCAGGAGATCGGTATCAGCGAGCCGGGGTGGTACTGCCTTGCCGGTGTCATTGAAAAAGCGGGGCGCCAGCTCTTCATCCCCTCCCTTGAGATCCGTCCCCCGGTCTATCGCATTGAATGTTTCGCGGATCCGCTGTTCCAGAAAGTCTTCTACAACCTTTTTGACAATTCGCTCCGGCATGGGGGCGATATCACGAAGATTTTGGTCGATGCGCGGGAAGATTCTGCCGGCGTCCAAATTATCATCGAAGATGACGGGAGGGGAATACCATCTGACATCAAGGAGAAGATCTTCGAGCGGGGATTTGGGAAGAACAGCGGGTTCGGCCTCTTTTTATCACGGGAAATCCTTGGCATCACCGGTATGTCAATCAGTGAAACCGGCGATTACGGCGCTGGTGCGCGATTCGTGATACTGATACCCAAAGAAAAGTACCGGACAATCCCGCTTTCGGGCTCCTGAAAAGTCCGTTGGTGCGGAGACGTGGAACGGGCAGTCCGGAATATACTGTGATCTTTTACGGCCGCCGGGATCGCCGTTGCCTGAGCCCTGCCAGCAGTACGGCAAGGCAGCCGGCAGCCACGGTCGCCGGGATCAGTCCTGCCGCCCGGAGCGTCGGGAACGGTATGAGTGGCACAGGCTGCAATACGATATCTGTTGTCACGGCTTGGTTGCCGACCACAGAGACCTGCCGGCCGGCCGCAATGTACCCGTCTTTTGTCGCGTTGATCGCATGGTCGCCCATCGTGAGGTTCTGAAGGGTGGTGGGTGAGAGACCGGCGTCCACACCGTCAACGGTAAGCCGGGCACCGGACGGGCTCGTATTGATTACCAGTGTTCCGGTCAGGGAGACGAGCGTTGCGGTCACTTCTGTAGTAGCTCCCGGTTCCACCGTCACCAGCGTGGAAAATTTCCCGTACCCGTACCGCGAGAACGTCACGTTGTAAATACCGGGATCGAGACCCTCCAGCGTCAGGGGAGTTCTTCCTGCGTAGTTGGTATTGAGCACGACCGAGGCATTATCCGGGTTCGACCGGAGATCCATCGTGCCGGGAATAACCGGGGTTTCAACGGTGATCCCGGGCGTGCCAAGCGTGACCGATATGGTGTGGTAATCGGCTTGGCTGAGGCGGGAAAGGTCGTTTGGCCCGTCCACGGCCCAGATGGTGTAGGTCCCTGCGTCCAGCCGCCCGCCCACCGCCCCAGTATACCAGTCGTATTCCCAGTGATCATTGCTGTCGACACCGACCTCGGTGAACCCGCCCTGGTCCGCTAGGTGGTTGATATTGTCCAGCGCGACACCATCTGGCGGGAGGTTCGGGCCCGTAAGAAAAAGGTAGACTGTGGAACTCTCGTAGGAATACCCGGAGAGTTTCACGGTGTCCCCAATATAATAGGCCTGCGCGGCCCCGGCAGTAGCAGCGCTGCCCGCAAACAGCAGGCAGACGATGATACCAATCACGGCAATAACAGGTTTTCGGGTCATGATCCTCACATGAGGTTGCCTCCGGGTGAATCCGGATCTATCGGCCCTGCACCCCGGAGGCATCGTTTCCTTGTGCACCGGCCTGTAAAAAATCAGGTAGGTACCCTTCAGGCAGTACTATTGGTGGCAGATGCGGTCGCAGGAACTGGTGTGATGGAAGGTGTCGGTACGGGAGCCTGGAGATCAAGTGTCCCCTTGGGAGTGGTGATAGAGGTTTGCTTCACGGGTTGCCCGTTAATGTACACGGTGACCGTCATTGGGTCTCCCAAACCGTCCGTCTTCTGGATCGATACGGCAACTGAGTCCCCCGGACCTGCTGATACCTGGTAGAATTTGTCACCGGTACCGCTGATCGTCTGCTGGTTACCTGGCGTGCCAACGAGACCGGAAAATGTCCCGATATATGTCACTTCTACCCAGACACCGGTCTGCGGGATGAGCACCTGCGTTGTTTCCGGGGTTGGCAGAACGGTAACAACGGGAGTCGACGTGTGCTGGGGGGTGGGAATAGGTGTCGGTATGGTTGTTTTTGCAACGGTCAGCGCGGGTGTCGGTGTCTTATTGGCACCTCCGCCGGAGGGTCCCGTTGTTGCATGCATGAGCAGCAATCCTGCCACGGCGATGGCAAGGATCACGACAACAACAGCAACAACCGCTAGGTATCGTGGTTTCCGGGAGCGGCGTGACGGAACCGGGGGAAGAGGAGGAGCCACCGGTTCAGGAGACGGGGTGGCAGGTGCTCCGGGTGCAGGGACCCCACCCGGGACGGGTGGCTGGGGTGCCGCCGGGGGCTCCGGTTGCTGCTCAGGCACGGGCGCTGCCGGTTCCATCCGGGGTACCGAGTCCTCGATGAGTGGTTCAATCGAATGGATGATCTGCTCGATAGGCCGCTCTTTGTGCTCTGCCGGTGCCGTACCGGCCGGCAGGAATGGCAGCGTAACAGGCTGGGTTGACGGGATGGAAATCTGCTCTGCGGATGCGGTAACCCGGTTCCCGCACCGGTTACAGAACAGCGAGCCGGGCGGGATCCGGTTCCCGCACCGGTTACAGAACGATCCTTCCGGGAGAGACGACGTCTCGACAGGTTTTGGCGGCAGGAACGTGGTATCCATTATGGTCTTCATGGGGCGGGCAGTCTCGATCTTCTTTTTTATCCCGGGATTGGGCGGTATGCTAGGCTGCCCCTGCCCGGCCGCTTCGGTAACCGCGGCCGGTTCCTGCTCCACTGGCGGAGCTGTTGATGCGGCAGCATCCCGGGCTGCTGCACCCACCTGGGTTTTCAGGACTTTCTGCCATTCATCTGCCTCCCGCTTCCGCTCTCCCCCGGCTCTGCGGGCGAACGTGAACGCCATTTCCCGGGTATCCGTGGTACCGGTCCGGATGGTGAGGGTGATGACCGGGTCACGGATGGCGTTCTCTCCCAGGGCCACATTCCGTATTGTTGCAAGCGGAACTGTCTGCGTTGGAACGAGGTTTTTCTTGCTGTCTATAATGATGAGACGTTTATTGGTGAGGACCAGCTCAAACGGCACGGACTTAACCTTTACATCCTGTGCTGTCAGGATAATGGACTCGTCACTTTTCAACTCGGGATAGCCCATAGTACCACATTCATTGTTATATTCTTACATTATCTTTTGAACATAAGTATTTGTCAGCCACCTGCTTCCAAAACCACCGGTCAAATATATGTCCGATCGTCCAAGTAAGGGCGCAGTACCTCCGGAATCCCGACAGTCCTATCCGGACGCTGGTAGTTCTCTAGGATGGCCCGGATCGCCCGCGACGTCGCGATCGCCGTTGAGTTGAGTGTATGGACGTGCCGCTTTGACTCGAAGTTATCCCTGTCCCGCACACGGATATTGAGCCGCACGGCCTGGTAGGAGGTGCAGTTCGAACAGGAAACGACCTCACGGTACGCATTTTCACGCGGCATCCATGCCTCGATGTCGTATTTTCTCGCGGCGACCGTCCCGATATCCCCGGTGCAGATGTTGACGACGCGGTAAGGGAGCAAAAGTTTCTGGAATACTTCCTCTGCATTCGCCAGCAGCTCGTCGTGGATCTGCCAGGACTCTTCCGGCCGGCAGAAGACGAACTGTTCGACCTTGGTAAACTGGTGCACGCGGAACAGGCCCTTGGTATCGAGGCCGTGCGAACCGATCTCCCGGCGGAAGCAGGGCGAGATGCCGGCAAGGCGGAGGGGCAGGTCCTTCTCTTCGAAGATCTCGTCCTGGAACATCGCACCGATCGGGTGTTCGCTCGTTGCGATCAGGTATGTCTCGTCGCCGTCGATCTTGTACATGACCTTCTCAAAATCGTCAAGATCGGTCACTCCTTCGTACGGTGCCCGGTTCATCATGTACGGCGGGATGACCGGGATAAACCCTTTCTGTGCAAGCAGGTCGATGGCAAAGCGCTGGAGAGCGAGGTCCAGCAGCACGAGGTCTCCTTTCAGGAAGTAGAACCCGGCACCGGCGATCTTTGCGGCACGTTCGAAATCCGCCCAGCCCCGGTCTGCCGCTAGCTGCCCGTGGTTCTTCAGTTCGAAGCCGGGTGTGCGCGGCGTGCCCACGCGCCGGATTTCCACGTTTTCAGAGTCATCTTTTCCCTGCGGCACGCTCTCGTGCAGGATATTGGGGAGGCGCATCAGGTACGACCGGATCGATTTTGCGATCTCCTCCTGTGCTGTGTCATTCTCCCGGATCTTCTGCGGGAGACCGGCTGCTTCGGCCATCAGGCCGGCCGTGTCACCACCGGCTTTTCGCGCCTCGTTGATCTCGCGGGAGATCACATTGCGGCGGCGGCGCAGTTCGTCCGTCAGCGTCTTGAGCTCGCGTGTCCGTGCGTCCAGCGCGAGGATATCGTCCACCCACGCGATCTTGTCAGTATCATTCCGCTTTTTCAGATCCGCTTTCACTATATCCGGGCTGGCCCGGATAAACCTGATATCGAGCATCTGTTACCCCTCTATCGTTCGCAGTATAGCCATGACAATCATATCATCATGGTAACCATCATTTGAATCCTGCTGCCGGGCCGTCACCGGGAATACCGGCAGGTTCCGTATCAGCATGTACCGGTACACCCGGCAACCGCTGCTCAAGGTGCATCCCGGCCTCTCCATCAGGTTTTGGTCTGTATGCAGGAAAATACTTCCCTGTCCGCAGCGTGCAGGCTCCGGTATATTTTGCCGGAAATGACTTTTGGTAGCGGCCGATCCGGAAACCATGGCGCAGTCCGGTTGCGGGTACTGGTGCGATATCGTTTACCGGGTGGCAGCCGGGCCCCGTACAGGACGGTGGATGGTAATATTATTAAACGGCGGCAGTGACATACTGTGGCACAGCGTTGATTATGTGATCGAACCTGTAGGGATCGATCATCTCAGGAGCGACCAGTTCAGGTATATGTAAGCATACGGTGTCGGGAAGGCAGGTGACAGATGGACTTCGGATCGACATTTTTTTACAAGTACCGGCGCTTTATCAAGGCACTGAAGATCTACCTGCTGCTCGCCGGCCCCGGTCTCATTGTCATGATTGCCGACAATGATGCCGGGGGAATTACGACGTATGCCGCCACCGGTGCAAAATACGGGTACAACCTTATCTGGTTCCTCGTTCTGCTCGGACCTGTTGCGTATTTTGTGCAGGAGATGACGGTCCGGTTGGGTGCCGTCACCAAGCACGGGCACGCAGAAGCGATTTTCAGTGCGTTTGGCTCATTCTGGGGCTGGTTCTCTCTTCTCGACCTGAGTATCGTCAACTGGTTGACCATGGTCACCGAGTTCATCGGCATGACCGCAGCGTTGAGTATCTTTGGTATTCCCCCGGTTATCACCGTCTTTATCGTCATAATCGTGATGATTTGTATCGTCATGTCAGGACGGTACTGGACATGGGAGAAGATAACCATGGTTTTTTGCCTTGTCAACCTGATCTATATCCCGGCGGCACTGCTTGTCCACCCCTCGGTTTCCGATGTCCTCCGAACCGGTATAATCCCCAATTTCCCGGGTGGCCTTAATGGCGAACTCTTCTTCTTCCTGATGGCAAACATTGGGACGACGATCGCGCCATGGATGATCTTCTTCCAGCAGAGCGCTGTCGTTGACAAGCAGATGAAGGAGAAGGATATCCCCTGGGGCAAAGTTGACACGGTAGTGGGGTCCGTTTTTACCGTTGTTGTTGCGGTCTTTGTCGTTATTGTGACTGCGACTCTCCTGCATGGCCAGAATATAAATGATGCCGGCGCTGCAATTCAGGCAATAATGCCTATCAATTCATATGTGGGCGTATTTCTCGCAATCGGTTTATTTGATGCGGGATTCCTTGGTGCGGTATGCATCGCGCTCACGAGCTCGTGGGCATTCGGGGAGGTCTTCGGATGGGCACACTCGTTGAACTTTAAGGTAAAAGAGGCGTTTTGGTTCTACATATTCTACTTCATCGGGCTGGTCACCGCTGGGGTAGTCGTGCTCATCCCGGGTGCCCCTTTGGTACTGATAACCCTCTTTGTGCAGGTAATCTCAACAACACTCCTGCCGGCGGCGCTCGTCTTCCTCATAATCCTTTTGAACAATGAGGAGATCATGGGGAAATTCAAAAATACCCTGTTTGACAATATTACGAACATAACGATCGTCGTGTGCCTCATTGTCGTATCAACATTGTATGGGATCAGCACACTGTTCCCGAACCTGTTCGGGTGAGGAGAGAGAAGGTGCAGGAATGGTAGCAATTGAGAACGTTTTTGGAGAACGAATCGGAAATGCCATACGTGAATCGACCGGGAAGATTACCAGAATCAACCAGAAATATGCAACACCCCAGATCAAAATGTCGGCTGGGGTCAAATTCGCACTCCTTTTCCTCAGGCTGTACCTCCTCTTTCTCGTTGTGCTGCTTGGGTATAAGTTCTGGACGATCGTCCACGGAGGTACATGATGGCGCGGCAGGATACCACAAATAGCTCTGCAACTGCGGGGGATCTCGAGATTTTCCTCTCCGATATCCTGAATGTTCCTGTGCTGCGTTCAGGGAAAAAAGTGGGGTCGCTTACCGATCTGGTGATCGTGGAGACAGCAAAGGTCCCGGAGGTGCGATCTCTGTATGTCACCCGGTCGTTTGGCCGCCCAAGTCTCCTGATCCCGTGGGAGAACGTCCACACCCTTACCGGGAGAGGAATCGAGGTCATCATTGGTGACCTGAAACCCTACGAGACGGAACCGGCCGAGGATGTCATCCTCCTCCGCGACTACGTCCTCGATAAGAAAGTCATTGATCTCGAGGAGAACGAGATCGAGATCGTGTACGACATCCGGCTCATCCTCCGGAACAAGAAACTCTATGTAACCGATGTCGATACCGGAAAGGCCGCCCGTCTCCGTAGGCTCGGCATCGGGCTGCTTGCGAAGATCCTCTATACTTCTGCCGACACCGATGCAGAACAGATGATCTCCTGGAAGTACATCCAGCCGCTTCCGACGAATATTGGCAGCTTCAAGGGCAACGTCAAGCTGAACGTCTTAAAAGAGAAGCTTTCGGAGATCCACCCTGTCGATCTTGCGGATATACTCGAAGAGGTGGATCATGACCAGCGGGTCATGCTCTTCTCCACTCTCGATCACGAGCATGCATCCGACACGCTCGAGGAGATTGAGCCGAAGGTGCAGCGTGAGATCATCTCCTCACTTTCCACGGAAAAAGTCGTCCAGCTCATCAACGAAATGACCCCCGGCCAGGCGGCCGACATCCTCTCAGTCCTCCCTTCTGCCGAAGCCCATGTCATTCTCGACACAATGAACGCTGAGAACGCGAGGAAGGTCCAAGCTATCATCGACCGGCAGGAAGAGAAAGTCATCCACTATGCCACCCAGAAGATCCTGAGGTTCACTCCTGACACGACCGTTGAGTATGTCCAGAACGACTACCCTCGTCATGCCCGGGATAAAGATGTCATCATGTACATCTACGTGGCTGACGAGAAAGATTGCCTGCTCGGCGTCATTGATCTAAAAGAGTTGCTACAGGCTGATGACAAGGCATACCTCAGGGACGTCATGGTCGGGAACGTGATCAGCCTCTCCACCGGGAGCACTCTCAAGGAGGCAGCACAGGAATTTGCACGGTACGGGTTCCGCGCCATTCCGGTTATCGATGAGGAGAACCGGCTCGTCGGTGTGATCACGTACCGGGACGTCATGAACCTCACCCATCACTTTATTGAATAATTTTGGGGTGGTCGTGAAGGATCTCAGTCCTGCCTCTGGTTTGAAAACAGAAGTTTTTGGTTCTTGAGACATGCTCAAAAAGAACCGGAAAGATTACAGGAGAATCAATTATCGTTGCAAGCCGGGATTGGTTTCCTCCAGGAGAGTTGAGCATGGACGATGACGCGGCGCACTGGGATGAGGCATACCGGAAGCAGGGGCGCCTCTGGGGCGGGATGGCCCGGGACCTGCCTGCCCTGCCTTCCGGTTCCCGTGTTCTCGAGCTCGGTTGTGGGAGCGGGAAAACGTTCTTTGCCCTGCTCGGTCGCGGCGCTGAGGTAGTCGGTATCGATTTCTCTGCACCGGCAGTGTCTCTGGCCGCATCGCTGGCGGCGCGGGAAGACAACGGCCATGTGGCAATCGCTGACGCCCGCTGCCTGCCGTTTGCATCTGGTTCCTTTGATGCGGTCACTGCCATGCATGTTATCGGGCATGTGCCAGCGCATGACCGTGAACGCATCCGCAGGGAGCTGGCACGGGTGCTTTGCGATCGCGGCCTCCTCTGGTTTACCGGGTTTTCGTGCGATGACTTCCGGGCAGGAAAGGGGCGCATGGTGGAACCGTGCACGTTCGAGCGGGAGACGGGGATCCGCACCCATTATTTTACAGAAGATGAAGTGCGCGACCTTTTTTCCGGAGTGTTTGAGGGGACGGTCGATACCCGCCAGTGGTCCCTTCGGGTAAGTGGAACCATGTACCGCCGGGTGGAGATTGTCGGCGCCTTCAGAAAATCTCCGGGCACTCTGGCACCCCCAAAAGAATAAAGACACTACCTTTCCGGTAACTCATGTTGATATAGGCATCCGGCGTATATTTGCACCATACATGCTGGAAACCATCCTCAGTCTCATTCTGCATCTCGATCACAACCTCGTCACCATTGTCCAGTGCTACGGCCTCTGGACGTACCTTATCCTTTTTGGTATCCTCTTTTTTGAGACCGGTTTTGTCATCACGCCGTTTCTCCCGGGTGATTCCCTGCTCTTTGTCTCAGGGGCGGCAGCGGCAAGCGGTATTCTCAATCTCCAGCTCATAATCATCGCATTTATTCTTGGCGCTGTGATCGGCGATACCGTAAACTACTGGATCGGCGCCTATATCGGGCTGCACGTGCTGAGGGAACGGTTTCCCAACCTGATAAAAAAGGAGTACATCGAACGCACGTACGGGTTCTACGAAAAATACGGGGGTACGACCATTTTTGTTGCCAGGTTCGTACCCCTCGTGCGGACCTTTGCACCGTTCCTGGCCGGGGTAGGGACCATGGAGTACCACCGGTTCCTGTTTTATAATGTGATGGGTGGTATCGCGTGGACGCTCCTTGTCGTGCTCACAGGTTACTATCTTGGCACCTTCTCCATTATCCGGGATAACATGAACATTTTGATCCTGCTGGTGGCCCTCGTAACGCTCGCCACGGTGGTCGTGATCATTGCCGGCATCGTCGCCGCCTGCCGGCAGAAAAACGATCACAGCGGACAATAATCTATCTCCGGTTACCCGTCCGCCAAAAGATTGTTGTCAGGTTTTTAGTTTTTCCAAAGCAAAAAAGATCGGGCAGTTATTTTCTGTGCTCGATCGTAAGGCCCGCATTGTCCACCCCTGTCGAAATAGCGATTCCAATGCCGATGGGTTTGAGGATGTTCTGGATCTCTTTTTTATCCATGTCCGTCACGATGGCAATGGACGGCCCGACGGAACTCATGCCGACAAATTCGAGGCCCGCCTCCCGGAGCATGCTCATGTACTGGTAAATGCGGTAGCTGTGGTGCTCGACCTCCGCCCGTTTTGAACCCCGGAACTCGATCTCCCAGATGATATCCCCGGTTTTTTTGAGGTCGTCGCGTTCGAGCGCCGGGATGAGGTCCATCAGGAAAAGGTACGCCTTGAGCTCGCGGTCGCGGTAATCGAGCGTCCGGGCCCGGTTCATCAAAAGGTCAAACTCTTTTGTGCCGGCTGACGATATGTCTGTCGGCGGGACGACGATGTACACGTTCTTTCCTTCGGCAAAGGGATGGTGGTAGACGAGGGTCAGGTCATCCCCCATCACCGCCATGCCGCCGTGGATGCTCACCGCCGGCCCGACACCGGTCTCAAACCCGAATGCAATCTTCCCGTCAGCCATCTCCTCAACGTAATTGTAACCGATGAGCCTCCTTAGCTGGGTATTTGTCAGCGGGTGGCCGACTGCCTCGTTTAAGGCTGTGGCGACCGCGATCATCACGGTGCTTGTAGAGCCGAGGCCGACATGCTCGTGCTGGTGATCAGTCGCCGTGATCGTAAAACCGCCGGCATACCCGGTCGCCTTTTTGAAGACAGCCACAAAGTTTTCAATGATAGGCGCCCGGCCGTACTTGATCTCAAGACCCTTTTTCGTGCACGCGACCTCCGCGGTGCAGTAGCACTGGATGGCAAACCCGATACCGCCGCCGCCCGCGTGGTCCGGGGCAAACCGGTTCATGTCAAGGACACTTAAGTGGATCCGCGCCGGCGCCTTTACAAAGACCCGGCCTTTGACCGGTTTTAGCCTGAATTTTTCTTTTTCAATCCCGAGTGTTTTTGTGACCGTACCCGGTGCAAATGTTTTGAACTCGTATTCGACGAGGTCGAGGTCCCCGCCACGTATCTTCATGATCGGCACAGATATCCACCCCTCACACAGGGCGATCGAAGAAGATGTTCTTTCCAGATGCCGAGAGCGGGATTGCGTAGGCAACCGTGCAGTCTTTTCCCAGGAGACCGAGCGCCACTGCTGCTGTACCGCCGGTAAACATGACCCGGTTGTCCACGTTGTGGATCTGCCCGGTCTTCACCGCAGAACCGACGGCGATGCCAAGATCGGCCATCCTCACTGCACAGTTGGGACCAGCAAACGCGGTTATCCGTTTTTTGTGTTTTTTGCGTTCCTTGGTCATCTCAATGCAGGTCGCAAAACCGCAGGCCCCGCAGTCGATCCCGGCAGTCAAATCACCCTTTGCCCCGATAATGACGCACGCGTCGCTTGCCAGCACGTTTTTGGCATCCCTCAGGAAAAACGCCCGCCCGGGGTTTCTGCCATAGGCCGACATGGCATCTGCAAGCTTTTTGAGATCTTTTGTTTCCAGCACGCGGACGACGATGGTATCGACGCCCCGGGCCTTTGGCGCCGTACGGGCGGCAAGCGCCATCAGTCCGGCGACCGCTGCCACCGCTGTTTTCTCATCAGTCATGCGGGAGTATGGGATATTACGGGAAAATAAAGATGCGGGTCTGCAGCGGCCGGGTGCGTGATGGTAAAAACTACAATACTATGACTTCGCTGAATCGCATGTGAACCAATCAGGTTCACACCCGAACCATGAAAGTCGTTAATATTGACCAGATTTGCGAGGGCCTCTCCGAGGCACAGCGGAGCAGGAGGTTCACTCACATTAACCCGATTGAATGTACAATCTGATCTTCATGGGCAATCAGCTCTTGCAGATATCATCAGAAAAACTTGGTAACGCTCCTTGGAGGGGATCAATTATCTCTATCAGCAGGGGTTGATCGAAGAGAGTTCTTAAAAGATTTATCGATTCTTCAGTCATTGTTTACCTTCGGCCGGGCCGTCATCAGGTAATCATTCAACCATTCCTGTGTAACAGTGATCACACCAAAATCCCCGGCACATAATCACTGTTGTAAGCATCTGGCAGGAAACGGAATTCCGTAAGGGTATACCAATGTCCTTTTTATGAGTCAGATAGAATGTTAACAGGATCGGGAATGCAGATGCCCTCACAGCACCATCAGCCGGATCTCATTTACCTGAACAACGCGGCAACGACATGGCCCAAACCGCCCGAAGTGCTGGAAGAGGTCACTTCCTGCATTCGCATGCCGGTGCATGAAGCGGGAAGGACGACCGGCACCGGGACGCCCGATTACCCATCTACCACCCGCGACGCCCTTGCCGCATTTTTCCATGCGGGGCCCCCTGAACACTTCATCTTCACGCAGAACGCCACCGATGCACTTAACCTGCTCATCCACGGCTTTGCCAAGCATACCGGCATCCCGTTCCACGCGATTACAACAGAACTCGACCACAACTCGGTGCTCCGCCCGCTCACCACACTAGAGCAAGACGGAACACTTACCCTCTCTGTCGTACCGTTCAACAATGCCGTCGTGGATCTTGGCGCGATCAAAAAAGCAATTCAGCCTGAGACCCGGCTGGTGGTGATGACCCATGGAAGCAATGTACTTGGCTCGCTGCAGGATATCAAAACCATCGCAGAATACCTTCACGCCAATGACATCTTCTTTATTGTTGATGGTGCCCAGACCGCCGGCCATGTTACGGTGGATCTTTTTGATCTCCCGATTGGTGCATACGTCTTCACCGGTCACAAGGCACTTTTTGGTATTCCCGGTATTGGCGGGTTCTATATTCCTGAGCCGGACGCAATCGTAACCACCCGTCAGGGAGGTACCGGGACAGATTCGCGGATGCTCACCCAGCCTTCCGGGATGCCGGAGCGGTTCGAAGTTGGAACGCCAAATTACCCGGGAATCGCCTCCCTTCTTGCGGGAATACGGTTCATCAATGAGGCAGGTCTTGACGAGATCGAGCGCAAAGGGAAGGAACTTACCGGCAGGTTTATCCGCGAACTGAAAAACACGCCGGGCGTCACCCTTTATTCCGATGTCCCGGATCTTCCGGTTGTCTCCTTCAACATCAACAACTTCGACAACAACGAGGCTGGCTTCATCCTCTCCCGGGCATACACTATCATCACGAGGACCGGTCTCCACTGCGCCCCGCTCGTGCATGAACGGATCGATGGCGGCAGGGGTTGTGTCCGGGCCAGTTTCTCATATTTCAACACCCGGGAGGAGATTGCGACGGCAGCAGCCGCAATCCGCGAGGTGGCGCAGAGTGCGGATCGTTAGGTCAATCCAGACAAAGGTCTGTGTTGACGGTTCGCTCATGAAGGAGTATCTTCTCGATACGCCACTGACCGGAGAGTTCCTGAAATTCCTCACGCAGCTCGGTACGATGCGATCTCTTGAACATCTGAAGAGATCATACTTCTCGTTTGAGAAGGAGCATTTTATATCCATCAGGGGATTTGTCGGGGACTGCACGGTCGAAGTCCGGTACAAAAAAGAGTTCCAGGATCTGGTGGGGGATTATTTCCATCTCCTGCTGTATTATGAGAACGAAGGTGAAGCCGGCGTCTCCAGACTGAGGGGTGTTGAGGAATCAATCAAGGAAAAGATGAGGATACGGCTGGACTCTTCGGACCGGGACCCTCCATGATCCCTTCACGCCGGATCTTCGATGAGTATGCCAGCAATTATGACCGGTGGTTTGATGAGCACCCCGATATTTACAGGGTGCAGCTGGGCATGCTCCGTGATGCAGTGCCGCATAACGGGTGCGGCCTTGAAATAGGTGCCGGCTCAGGCCGTTTTTCGGACCCCCCTTGGTATCGCATATGGAATCGATCCGTCCTGCGGGCTCCTGAAAGATGGCAAAGAGCCGCGATACTGAGGTCGTGCTTGGCGAGGGTAAACACCTGCCGTATGTCCCCCGGTCCTTTGTAGTTGTGCTGATGATGACCATCATCTGCTTTGTCGATGACGTGGCTATACTCTTTGACGAGGCTGGCCGCACGCTCTTACGAGATTGAATCCTGATTATTGATTTTATCGAACGGGGCCAGGACATTGAAGAAATGTACCGGAACGAGCGGACGAAAGGCCGGTATCTGAGGCATGCCAGGTTCTGGACAACGGCAGAAGTCACACAACTCTTCAGGGATGCGGGATTTATGGATGTCTCGGTCAAGAGGAGATCGCGGGGGTTCTGCATAGTGATCGGTTAGCGATCGTACCAGGATCTTAATCCAGTGCCACGAGGGGGCACAGACCGACGATTGAACGTTCAGCAGGGGGCAGCTGCCGGTGATTTGGAAGGAATCAGGATCAGTACCCTACTATCCTCTCTACCGGGCATCTTGATTAATCCTCATCGCAAACAGGGTATATGCCATGGAACCTCCCACCCGTACAACCAACCGACAGGTCGCCGCCATCCTGTATAAGGTCGCTGAGTTCCTGGATGCCCGTGGTGAACGGTTCAAGCCGCAGGCATATGTAAAAGCCGCACGGTCGATCGAAGCCCTGCAGGAAGATATCGCCGAGGTGAGCAGGCGTGGAGCGCTTGAGACTATTCCCGGTGTCGGCACCAACATTGCGGCCAAGATCCGTGAGATCGTGGATACAGGCCGCCTTTCATATCTGGACAACCTACAGCGTGAAATCCCGGAAGGTATACGGGAACTGGTAGAAGTTGAAGGTATCGGGCCGAAGAGAGCTCAGGTGCTTGCCACGGAACTTGGCATCACCGGCATCCGGCAGCTGGAAGAGGCGGCCGCTGCCGGGCGGGTCCGTCATGTGCCGGGCTTTGGGAAACAGAGTGAGAGGAAGATACTCAACACCATCCGTGCCCGTCAGCATACCAGCACCCGCGTCCTTCTGGGCGATGTCCTGCCGGTCGCAGAAGAGATCGTCACTCAGCTCTCCCGCAACCCTGCCGCGCGCCGGATCAGCCTTGCCGGGTCCATCCGGAGGATGAAGGAGACCATCGGCGATGTCGATATCGTTGCAACATCGCCCATGCCGAATGACGTCATGGCGGCGTTTTGCTCGCTCTCCACAGTCGGGAGGGTGATCGAACGAGGGGCGACCCGGAGCTCGGTCATCCACACGTCCGGCCTCCAGGTCGACCTCCGGGTGGTAGACGAGGATCAGTTCGGCGCTACGCTTCTTTACTTTACCGGGTCCAAGGAGCACAACATCGCACTGCGGCGCCGGGCGCTGGGGAGGAACTGGAGGCTCAACGAGTACGGTATAACCGACCGTGCGACAAACACCGTCATTGCCGGCAGGGATGAACAGGGGATGTACCTGGCGCTCGGTCTGCCCTATATCGCGCCGGAGCTACGGGAAAACCGGGGCGAGATCGAGGCAGCGGACGCCGGGACATTGCCCGATATCCTTTTATTTAATTCCGTAAAAGGGGACCTCCATGTCCACACCGCATGGGGCGATGGTGCAGACACCGTGAAGGATATGGCAGTGGCGGCACAGGCACGCGGGTACGAGTATATCGCCGTTTGCGACCATACAGAGAGTCCACACGTCGCTCGCGGTCTGGACGGGGACGGGATCGTGAGGCAGCAGGCAGAGATCGAGCAGGTGAACCGGGAGCTTGATGGCGTTACCGTACTTGCCGGGATCGAGTGCGGCATTGGTGAGAACGGGGCACTTGACATGAGCAATACCGTCCTCCGCGACCTCGACATTGTCATCGGCGGCATCCACGCAGGACTGGACATGGAGGAGCCCCGCATGACAGAGCGCCTGCTTGTTGCCCTGCAGAACGATTACCTTGACGTTATCGCCCACCCTACCGGGCGGATCCTCCTGCAGCGGGAACCGGCAGGATTCGACCTTGCCGCCGTCTCCAAAGCGGCTGCCGGTCTCGGTGTTCTTTTCGAGATCAATGCGTTCCCGAACCGGCAGGACCTTCCGGATACCGGCTGCATCACCGCCCGGAAGCATGGCGCCCGTTTTGCGCTCGGCTCTGACGCACGGAGCGGGGAAGGTCTCCGTACTATGGACCTTGGAGTTGCCACCGCCCGGCGGGGCTGGCTGACCGCAAAGGATGTCGTCAACACACTCCCGCTTAAGGAACTGCGCACAGTGCTCGGGTCATGAGATGAGGTATACGGGAGCAACCCGTGTGCAGCGGTCTTACTCGACAACATACATTTCAACAGATACAAAAAATATTGGGTAAACTACCAGTTTAACACCTAATTTTTTCCTAGAACCCACTCAGAACACGTTCCTCTTAACACTCCTGGGGGCTTCGGCAATGCCTCCGCCCCCCGCCGTTGTGGCGACCCCCAAAATGCGATAGGACTGCATATTCTTGATCAGAGCTAAGATCTACTCGATTAAAAAATGAGGTACTTTTTCCCAATTCATTTTAGTTCATTTTTATAAATCAGTTTTAACGTCGTAATATAATATTTATTTTTGGTGTTTTATAAGCGGTTTACCCGAAATATTTCATAAACAACAAAATTTTGTCAATAAAACGGTCGTTAATCGTGACACGCTGCAATTACCCGCGCCAAAATGACCGGAAAGACCGTCACTCCGTGACCCGGAACGCCACGCCCTCAAATTCGGCAACGATGCGTTCTCCCTGATACACCATCACTTTGTAGGTATCGCAGGAGCCGTTGTTGGCTACCCGTTCCGCGATCGCGATCAGTGAGCTGGTGGCCGGCGCGATGTACTGGATGTGAACCGAGATAGCAACCCGGTGCACACCGGCGCAGTTAGCCGCGATCCCAAACGCCTGGTCGGCGAGCGAGAAGATGGCACCGCCATGGGCGACCTTGTCGGTATTGCACTTGCCCGGGCATTCCATCACCACACGCGCATACCCATCGCGGGCGTCCGTGATGGAGATGCCCAGCAGCCGGGCATATTCGCTCCGGTTGAACGCCGCAACCTCGTCATGCCCCCGTGCATCAGCACGAATTTCGTCCTTATCGCCCGGCATACGAAACCTGCAAAAACCCTGTGACCCGGCGGTCACTTGTACCGCTTCTGGGTATAGGCATATTTGTGTGTCTCTCCCCCGTGCGCGACAATGTAAAACCATTCGTACAGCGATTTAAGCGTCCCATACTGCTGGTACCGGCGCATGGAGAACCCGACTTTCAGCCTGCCGTCAAACCGGATCTTCCCGAGCTCCCGCATCCGCATCGCGATCTCGATATCGTCACCGGCGTCGATGCAGCGGTACATGCCTGCCTGAACAAATGCATTCTTGCGGAATGCTGTGTTGCAGCCGAGCGTATAATAAAAGGTGCGGCTGTAGTAACCGGTGCGGGAGAACCAGTTGGCGAGCAGGAGGGAGAATCGGTTGGAGAGCCCGTCTTCGATGGGATAAACCGGGCCGTACAGCTGGACGACCGAGGGATCTTCGAACTCTTTTTTTATCCGTTCGACCCAGTCAGGCGGGAGGATGCAGTCCGCATCTGTCGTTGCCACGATCTCGCCGTGCGCAGCTCTGACACCGTCGTTCCGTGCGCCGCCGACCTTCCTGCTGCTCTGGAGAAAGATCTGGTCGGCATATTTTCTGGCGATCTCGCAGGTCCTGTCACGGGACCCGCCGTCCACAACGATGATCTCGTACTCGCTTTTCGGCACCGTCTGATGCGACAGCGAGACAAGGCATTGGGCGATGTTCTCCTCTTCGTTAAAAGCGGGAATGATGACCGAGATCATGCAGCTTGCGGACTCCTGTATATTTTATAGGCTCGCGGGTTATAAGCGTGATGCAGGGGTTTTACGGGTATTCTGAGCCGACAAAGTCCATAACGCTCCGTATGCACCCGTCCATGTTCAGGTATTCAAACTGTGCAAACCTGCCGACGAGAGGGATCCCGATAGACCGGCAATAATCGCGTACGACGGCGATATTTCCCAGGTATCTCGTATCGTACACGACATAGGCAAACGGCTCGCGCACGACAGAGGCAGAGATCACCTGCCCGGGTACGACCAGCTGCATGACCCGGAGCATCTCCACCACCTCATCGATCAGCTGCCGGTCGGTCATCCGGGTCACGTCATCGCCGGCCTGGTGCGTGATCTCGGCGAGGATCGAACTGCAGCCTTCCGGTGCCACCTGCCTGCTGTAATTCGATGGGAACGAGACCCGGTTGGTTTTGCCGATCGCCGGGTCCGGAATATACAGCCAGGACAGGTCCGGGACGGTACCCCGGACACCGATATTCACGCAGATAAGGGAGTTGTACTTAAGCGAACGGCATGCCTCCATAACCTCCGGCGGCACCATGTCAAGCGTGGCGAGAAGATGCTGGACCGGCATGGTACAGATGATCCGGTCCGCCACGACAGATTCAGTGCTGTCGCTGATCTGCCAGTGCCCGTCATGGTTCCGGATGGAGGTGATCTGGAAACCGGTCCTTATCGATGTTTCGACGGGCTTCGCTATCGCCCTGACCAGCGCCTCGATGCCACCTTCACGCGGGTAGGAGAAGACTGCCTGGTGGGTGTAGCCTTCCGTGGGAATGCCGATGGCAGATTTGATCACGTCCTCGACCGGCGGCCGGGGGATGCGCCCGTCCACCCAGTGGTGCGACATGCCTGCTGCCGGGTACTTCCAGATCTTCTCGTTATACGGCACCATGTAGCACTCGGCGATCCCCCGTCCGAATGTGTAATAAATCCACTCGTGGAAATTTTCCGGGTCCGGGAGGTCGCCACGTTCCACCGCAATGAGTGTTTTTATAAATTCGCTGATGCAGAAGAACCGGTCTTCCGGTGGGAGGTCGCAAAGGCCGTTCTCGAACGGGTACTTTACGTACCGGCCCTTGTAAAAAATTTTTGTGTTCCGGACGGTACGCTCTTCATTCCCCTCGATCATCCGGCGCATGAACGCGAGGACCTCAGCATCCCGCGAGAAGATAATGTGCGAACCGCCAATATCGAACGTAAATCCCCGGTCAGCCCGCGAACGGCAGAGCCCGCCGTACTGTGGCTCTGCTTCAAGGACGATAACCTCCTCCCCCTTGTCATGCAGGAGCCGGGCAAGCGTAAGGCCGGACAACCCGCCCCCAAGAATAGCCGTTCTCACGGCTTATACATTGGCGGGAGGAATTTATATCATTGACCGTAAACCAGCAAAAAAAGGGAGATTACCGTTTCGAGATGTACCAGCCAGTCTGGGTTTCGTCGAGGATCCTCTCGTGGGTCTTTCCGGTGAGCAGACTCACAATGAGCATGGCAAGCAGGGAGATCACGAGCGGGTAAAACGAGAAGTGCAGGGGGATCTTGGCAAAGTCATACCCGAGGATCACGATGCCGAAATAATTGAGCCCGCCGAATACCAGCGAGGCGACGAGCCCGATCGACATGCTGGCCAGCGCCCCTGCTCTCGTCGCCCCCCGCCAGTACAGTCCGGCAAGGAGCGGGACGGCAAAGGTTGAGAGCATGATCCCGATCCCCATCCAGATAAGGCTGGCGAGCATCACCGGGGGATTGATCGCAAGTACCATCGTACCGAGCGCTGAGAGCACCACGATGATCTTCGAGAGCAAAAGCACGCTCCGGTCACTGGCTTCCGGCCTGAGGATCTTTTTGTAAAGGTCCCAAGAACACATTGCGCCGATGGTCAGCATCAGCCGGTCGGTCGTCGACATGACGGCGGCAAGCACGATGACCGCAAAGACCGCCCACAAGGCCATGACCGGCAGCGAGTACTGGATCCCAAACAGGATGATGGAATCCGGGGCGTTGGGGAGGTTGGGCAGCGCAAACACCCCTCCCTTCACCATCACCAGTCCTGCAAATCCGGTAAACTTTAAGAGGAACATCGCCGCGCCATAGATCATGAAGGCGGCAAGCGGAGCCCACTTGAAGTACTTGACGTCCTTTATCGCCAGCACGTTGTTGATCACGTGCGGGGCGCAGGCAAGGCCGATCATGAGCATGATCGCAAACGAGAAGATGTATGCCGGGGCGAATGCACCGCTGGGGTTCCATGGCATGACGAGGTTGGGATTTATCCCAGCAAGGATCTGATCGACATGGGTAAGGCCGCCGGCCTTGTAGATGATGATGGGTGCCATCACAAACACTCCCACCACGAGAATAATCGACTGAATGAGAGATGCCCATGCAACGGCATAGAGCCCCCCGATCGTCGTGTAGATCATGGTGACCAGTGTCGCGATCAGCAGGGCCAACCAGAGCGGGATCGCAAAGAGCCACATGAGCACAAGGGAGATGGCTGTGTACTGCCCCACGAGGTAGATGAGTGACACGATGATACCCGCGACCGCAGAAAGCGACCGGAGTGCCGTGGGACTCTCGTACCGGTGGGCGAGGTAGTCCTGGACCGTGACGTATCCGGCAGTCTTTGCCACGTTATGGAGCTTGACCCCGAAAAAGATGACACAGAAGCCGATAGCCAGCGGGACAAAGATCTGCTCCCAAATGGTCGGCCACCCGGCCCGGTAGCCAAGCCCCGAGACGCCCAGAAGCGACATCCCCGAGCAGACGGTCCCGATCATCAGAAGGACAAAGACCCAGAAACCGAGCGAGCGCCCGGCAACAAGGTAGTCTTCCGTGTTCTTGATCTTGCGTGACGCCCAGACACCGATGCCAATCATGAGCAGCAGGTAAAGGGCGATGACCATGATCGTGACAATATCAGCCAGCTCAATCATGCCCCCTGAACGTCAGACCCCAATACACCAGCGCGATGATCACGATAATGACCACGCCGCCGACAGCAATGATGGTAATATCTGGCAATCCAAACATGGTACCGGAATAACTTGTCCTATGTTAGCATTTAACAGAATCGAATTGAATCCGGTGGGACTTCCGGCAGGAAAACTGAAAAAACAAGCCGGTATGCCTCATCCCGGTTGTTCCCGGCACCGGATTTATCCACCGGATGTATACGCGTATCTTCACGACAGCCGAGCCTTTTTATCGTGCGTGGATCAATCTCCCTTAAGAGTACCTGCATGCCCGCGATCTGCCCGCACTGCGGTAAGGAATCTGTTGAGGAGTCTCCCCGGTTCTGCAGCGGATGCGGCGCCCGGATGGACGGGCGCGCCCCGGTCGGGTACCCGGGATATCTTGTCCCGGCAGGCTTGCCGGGATACGTGACCCCTCCCCGGGACCAGAAGAACCCGCTGATCGCGGGGGCCTTCTCGGCTGTTCTCCCCGGCCTCGGGCAGGTATACAACGGGCAAGCTGTAAAAGGGTTTGCCGTCTTCATTCTTTTCCTCGTGGGACTTGCCTTCCTCCTTGTCCCCGGCCTCATTGTGTGGTTCTACGGCATCTACGATGCGTATCGTGTGGCGGGGAAGATGAACACCGGGAATTTGCCGTTCCGCGAGACCCGGGCGCTCCACATGGTTCTGTTCATCGTGTTTGCCGTGGTCGTGATCGCGGTCGCGGTCTACGTCATGTACATACTCTTTGTTGAGCCCCTTATGAGCCGGTTCGCTTCGTTTGGTTCATTCGATACAAGCGATCTCAACCGGATGCTGAGTACGAACGGGATATTCTAATATGCCGGGCCGGGAGTAACCGCCCGTCCTTTCAGCGGGCCCTAGGGCATCTTTAAGGACGTTTCCATTTTCCCTTGTAAGAGTTCCTGATCACTGTTTTTTAAAACTACGAAACAGCAGATTCTCTGCGTTTCAATAGTGAAGCCACGACAACGCATTATAACCAAAGACAAAAATAACGTTTAATAACACCTGTGGCGCAATATCCCAGTGTGCCAGACACGACTGTCGTATCATGTATACCGTTCTTTTTGTCGATGATGAGCCTGACCTGCTCGGGATCAGCAAACTCTATCTGGAGTGCAACGGTGAATTTAACGTAGATACCGCGACCTCTGCCAAAGAGGCGATCGGCATGCTCATGGAGCGGCAATATGATGCCATCATCTCTGACTACCAGATGTCGGGCATGGATGGCATCGGATTTTTAAAAGAGGTACGAACTTCAGGAAATACCATCCCGTTTATCCTTTACACCGGGCGAGGGCGGGAAGAGGTTGTCATCCAGGCCCTAAACGAAGGCGCTGACTTTTACCTTCAGAAAGGGGGCGATCCCAAAGCGCAGTTTGCTGAACTGACTCATAAGATCCAGATCGCTATTGAACATCACCGGGCCGTAGACCGGATACAATCACTGAACAGGTTATATTCGGTCCTTTCTGCAACCAATAAGGCGATTGTTCAACTCCGGTCAAAGAGCGAGTTTTTATCCGAGATCTGCCGGATTCTCGTAGATACCGGCGGGTTTCGCATGGCCTGGATCGGTCTTGCTGACCGGGAACACACGACCATCCGGCCCGCAGCCTCTGCCGGGCACGTCGATGGATACCTTGATACAATCGACATCTCTACCGAGGACGTTCCCGGTGGCAGCGGGCTTACGGGCACGGCATACCGGGAAGGAAAGTACTACTCCTCCAACGACATTATGCACGATCCACGTATGGAAACCTGGCGGGAAAATGCCCTGAAACGCGGTTATCTGTCAAATGCCGCATTTCCGTTTGCCCTTGGAACAAAAAATGCCGGTGTTTTGTCCCTTTATGCTCCTGTTACCGGATTTTTTGATGAGCAGATCATCGGTCTTCTGGATGAGTTGGCCGTTTATATTTCGTTTGCCCTCAAGGCCATAGACGAGAAGAATGATCGGAAATCTGCAGAAGAGAGCATACGGGATCATAAACGTCGTGAAGCGGATATCATTAACTTTCTGCCCGATGCTACATGTGCTATCGACCGATCCGGTCATATTATTGCGTGGAACCGTAGCATGGAAGAGATGACGGGTGTTCCGGCAGCAAAGATGCTGGGAAAGGGGGATTTCGAGTACGCAATCCCGTTCTATGGGCAACGGCGACAGACACTTATCGATCTGGTATTTGAATCTGATGAGGTTATTGCCAAAAGATATGAACACATCATTCGCGATAAGGATATCCTGATTGCCGATACAACCATCCCCCTCCCGGATGGAAAAACAATCACGATTATGGGCAAGACGAGCCCGCTCTACAACCGTCATGGTGAGGTCATCGGCGCCATCGAATCGATTCGGGATATTACCGAGCGGAAACGGGCTGAGGATATAATCCGCGAGAGCGAGGAGCGGTACAGGAATGTTGTTGAAGATCAGACCGAATTTATCTCCCGGTTTTTGCCGGACGGCACGCATGTCTTTGTCAATGAAGCCTACTGCCGGTATTTCGGGCTGAAACGTGACGAGATCCTCGGTCACCGGTTCCGGCCAAAGATCCCTGCCGAAGATCGGGAGCGCGTGCGACAGTTCTTTGAATCCTTAACCCCCGACCACCCGGTCGATCACATCGAGCACCGGATCATCATGCCGGATGGCACTATACGGTGGCAGCGGTGGAGTGACCGTGGGATCTTCGATCCTTCCGGGACGATAACTGAATACCAGTCGGTAGGCCGGGACATTACCGATCGAAAACAGGAGGAGCAGGCACTGCATGAAAACGAACAACGCCTGTCGTCCATCTATAATACTGTCGGAGACGTCATCTTTCAACTGGCCGTGGAACCTCATGAGCAGTTCCGCTTTACTTCAGTCAACTCGGCGTTCAGCAGAACCACCGGATTGACTCCCGGGCAAGTGATTGGCAGGAAAGTGGATGAGATCATTCCCGAACCGTCTCTCTCCATGGTTCTGGAAAAATACCGTCAGGCTATCGAAGAAAAGGTCGTCCTTCGTTGGGAGGAGACTTCCAATTATCCCAGTGGGCAGGTGACCGGAGAAGTCAGTATCGCTCCCATCTTTAACAGTGCCGGTAACTGTACACATCTGATCGGATCTGTGCATGATATCACCGAACGCAAACGCATTGAGGAGGCGCTGTTCCATTCACAGCAGATGCTTCAGGCAGTCTTGGACACAATTCCCCAGCGGGTCTTCTGGAAAGACCGGAACTCGGTTTTCCTTGGATGCAACAAGCCTCTTGTCCTTGATGTCGTTTTCTCAGAACCCGCTGATATCACGGGCAAAACCGATTATGACCACGCTTCATCCGCGACAGCGGATCTCTATCAGGCCGATGATCGTCAGGTTATGCAAACAGGTCAATCGAAGATCAATTACGAAGAACGTCAGGTACGGCCCGATGGGAGTATCGCATGGCTCCGCACAAGCAAGGTACCCCTCCGCGACAAAGATGGAACGATTATCGGGATACTGGGGACATACGAAGATATCACGGACCGTAAGGGGGTGGAAGAAGCACTCCGGGAAAGCGAGGAGAAGTTCCGGGGCATTTTTGACATGGTTAATGACGCGATCCACATCCATGAGATTGAACCAGACGGGAGGCCCGGAAAATTCATCGAAGTAAACAAAGTTGCCTGCCGGATACTGCAGTATTCCCGCGATGAACTGCTGAAGCACGGCCCTCTTGATTTTGTCACCGAATACCACAGCCGGCCTTTCGATGACATCATCTCAGAATTGTCCACGACCGGCCACTCGATCTTCGAGACCGAGCACCGGAGAAAGGACGGAACCGTTGTTCCGGTCGAGATCAACACCCACGTAGTCAGCCTTCTGGGAAAACGGGTGATGGTATCGGTGGTCCGGGATATCACCGAGCGCAAGAATGCCGAGGAGCAGATCCGGGAAAGTGAAATGAAATACCGGATGCTGTTTGAAGGTTCGCGGGATGCAATGCTGATCATTGAACCCCCCGCATTTCGTTTCACATCCTGCAATGCAGCCGCCAGAGAAATGTTTGGCATAAAGGATGAGGCGGAGTTCATCCTGCTGAAGCCCTGGGATTTATCACCGGAGACACAACCGGATGGCCAGCCTTCTGCCAAGAAGGCTTTAGCGATGATTGACATTGCGATACGCTCAGGCTCGCACTTTTTTGAATGGAAGTACCGGCGGAGTAATGGAGAAACTTTCCCCTGCACCGTGCTCGTCTCGAAGATGATTATCGATGAAAGAACGGTACTGCAGGCCACGGTGCGGGATATTACCGCCATGAAGCAGGCAGAAGAGGCGTTGCGTGAGGCAAACAAAAAACTCAACCTCCTCTCCAGCATCACCCGCCACGACATCAACAACCTGCTCATGGTCATCCGGGTATACACGCAGCTGGCAGCGGCCGAGAAACCTGCGCCGGTGATCGCGGATTTCCTCGCCAAGATCGCATCTGCGATAGATACGATCCAGCACCAGATCGAATTTACCCGTACATACCAGGAACTGGGTATGCAGGAACCGGCATGGTTCCGGGTCTGCGAGGTGATCCGGAGCGTCAAGTCCCCACAATTCGCACTTGTCTGCACCTGCGAGCCATGCGAGATTTTTGCCGACCCGATGATCGCAAAGGTGTTTTTCAACCTGTTCGACAACGCGGTGAAGTACGGCGAGCGGGTAACCACCATCACGGTTGGGTGCGAACAGGCCGGCGACAATCTGGTCATCACGTTTACCGACGACGGGATCGGGATCCTGCTCAATGAAAAACAGAAGATCTTCGGGAAGGGGTACGGCCGGAACACCGGGTTCGGGCTTTTCCTGGCTCGGGAGATCCTTGCAATCACCGGCATCACCATCTCCGAAACGGGTTCATACGGGAACGGGGCCCGGTTCGAAATTACCGTGCCGAAGGGGGCATATCGTTTCCCGTAAATGACTCTGCGGGAATCCTCTGTAGGCCGGAATACTGTCCCATGCAAGGCTGCTTTTCCCCCTCAATCCGGGCCCGATATGGCCCCGGATAAACCTTTTCGGAGGCTAAGATCTCAAGAACCGGCCCCTTTCTTTTTTGAATCAGCAGATTTATTCCCGGATTGACATTTTGGTGTCCTTTTCGTGCCCGGAAAAAACACTTTTCAGCACCTTTTGGGCAGGTAATCTCAGACCGGATCATACATATGATCCTGAAAATGAAAAGAAGGCCTGTTTTGGACCATGTCCCGGACGACCCGGTCCAACTCTCCTGATATCGGCACCCTCAACCGGATGCCGGGTACGAACGGCATATTCTGATAGGCCAGACCGTGAGGTTGCCGGTCTCAATCATGACTATTGGGTAAATACCCTCATTGGGGGCTCCGTTTGTTCAATTTGGTGAGTTATGTAAGTCTTAATCAGCAAAAACCAAGTCCTCTGTTTTCGGAAGCGGTCAAATTGCGCCGGAATCCTGATATCCGGGCTTGTATTGCGGCCAAAAAAATGTCCTTTTAGGTCCTTTCCAGCGGACGATCTCTTTCTGGATGACCTCTAGGTTGCTGGAATGGAAAAAAGCCCTTGTTTGATTCAAAGCGGGAACCCGGGATCCCATCGGGTTGCCCCCATGTTAACCGGAGGCCATGATCCTCCTGCCTGATCCCCGGCCCCGGGAACCGGATCCGCGCTCAGGGAAAAACAGATTCAACACGACAACCTTTTCAACGTTTTCAAGGTTGCGGGCTCGGTTGTTATGACTTCATTTCGTCAGCGCTGCACGCAAGCGGAAGCGAGACGATAAAATTCATAACCGTGGATTTCGGAACCTGGCCGGCATTCATGTTGCCACACTTCTGCTACGCCTATATCCTGCAGCAATCGCAGTTTTCTTTCAGCAAGATAGCGTTCGATCTCATCCGGGTAAAATCCGAAGGTCCACGTCTCTTCATATGAGCGGAGTCTTGACAATAGCTTTTCTGCACCGAAGAATAATTCAGGCTCATCGAGAACTTTACGATCGACATACGTAAACAGCAAGACGCTGCCACCTGCAGCTTGCGCAATCTGGCGAAATATTCCATCAACGGCCTCCGGGGATAAATAGTTCGTGACGCCCTCCCATACAACACATGTGCGTTGCATCTCATCGAAACCAGCTCTGCTCAGAACATCTATAACCGACTGTGTGTTGAAATTGATATTGACGAATTTGACTTGCTTTGGCAATGATCCAATCTCCTTCCGCAGAACCGCTTGTTTGAGGACTGACGTCCCGGGACGATCGAGTTCAAATGTGTTTATCCGTTGTGCGGCTTTCAGGCGATATGCACGGGTATCAAAACCGGCTCCGAGCAAAACGAGCTGCATGCACGTTTTCAGAGCTAGATTAACCTCATCATCGATCCACTTCGTTCGGGCGATACCAGCCGCTCTGGCACCTGGTGTCTCTCGATCCAAAAGTCGCTCCACCAGCCGTCGTCCTGCATCATACTGTGCAATCTCATAGAGCCACTTACGCCATCGGTGGAGGAACAATGCTGCGAATGGATCACAGAACAACCGTGAATCCGTGGGCCGGGTTGACTCGATCGCGCGGAATAACGCCATGTATTCAGTCGTAAGGCTGGTACGATTTTTCATAGAACGACTCCCACCTGATTATATTTTTTGGAGGTTCTGATAAACCAGCGTTTATTAATCGATTTTCGACCTCATTAAAAATCCCCAACCAGTTATCAACTTCCCAAAACCGGAAAATTTTATCGAAAAACCCTCCGGCAACTAATGCCGGATTCCGACGGTTATCAGGAAATGTCCCAATAATATCCGTCGCTGTATCCGGACTTTCAGACCTGCCTGTTCAAACATCTCATGGACTTTCGAGGAATTACGCATGCGGCCATGATGAATAAATCTTAATAAGAATGGAGGAGGTACGACGTCAGCGAGGAGGAACTGACCACCGGGGCGTAATACCCGCCTTATCTCACGTAAACCCTGTAATTGGTCTGACCAGTGATGAAAAGAAGCAGTACTGAAAACGAGATCGACAGAGGCATCTTGAAGAGGGATCGATTCCGCCGGGCCAACCATAAACGTAGACTCCGGCATCAGTTGCCTGGCCTTATTCACCATACCTTCTGCAGGATCAACCCCGATAATCCGTGCATGAGGCCAGCGTTCCCTGGCTTTTCGCAACAGTCTTCCGGTTCCGCACCCGACATCCAAGATACTCACGGATGCAAATCGCAGATTGGCTAAATTAAGAACTCGATTATGGATCCGATCGAAATACATGCGCTGGAGCCATGAGTCCTCATATGTGCCTGACCAACGGTTAAAATTCTCAACATCATTGGTGATGGACAATTCAGTCAATATCATAACAGACCGTAACCATGTCAGAACGGTTCTGATAACCTCATGGGACTCCGGGCAATTTTCACCAAATTTTAACGTCGTGCCAAGTTCAGGTGAAAAGTGGGTAATGATCCTGAACTAGGATCATCATGCAGGTTATCCTGCCATCACGTTCTTCTGTTCTTTTTTCACCAAAATCCCGATCACAATGCTCAGGATGCCATAAATGATTGCAAATATCCCAAGATACACGGCAACAAGCACCATCGCACCGAGCACGGGCATGAAGAAGAATATCCCGCCAAGAATTACCGAAATCGCCCCGGAAAAACCAAGAAGAATCTTGTGCTTCGTGTATTCGGGGTGGAAGATTGCGATTGAGAGATCGATAAACCCGAAAAAGAGCATAAGGAGAGCAATGATAACCGTAAGTGCCTCAGCAGCAATCCACCGATACAGGACGGCTGCAATTCCGATCAGCAGGCCAAGGACTCCCATCACAAGGAGCACAATGGATCGCGTGGCACCGGCCTGGGACTTGAGTGCAAGGACAAGCGCGAGGATTGCGGCAATGATGATCAGGATCCCAATTAGGGTTACCACGACCTGTACCGCAACACCGGTCCAGATCAGGACCAGAATTCCGATGATGAGGGCAATCAGTCCCCGGACAATGAACGAACCCCATTTTACCGGGTGGAATGCGGTTTCGACAATGACGACTTCCTCTGGCATGAATTACGCCACCAACGTTTCATTTCTCATGTTCAGGCAGATATAACCAGTGCATGGGTCTCTGGGGAGCATGTCTCGCTGCTATTATCTTTCATCATCGGTCCTGATCAATTCACAGGACTTTGAATAATTTCATGCCGGCTAATACCGGTTCTGATGCGGTGGCGTTTGATCGGATAATTTTACCGGGATGATATATTTGTCTTCAACCGTAAAACGCAACCAAACCCACCAACCGCAGATACACGAGAGCCTCACCCAGCCATTGCTCCTCCAGCATCTCACCGGTGTGTCCGCAACGGACGCATCATGCACGGTCCATAAGGTGGGCCCGAGACAACAAACACGGCAGATTGGAGGGAGGCGGGCCCCCGGCCTGTTTCCCGGATTTACCCCTCCGCTCCTGCGCGCCCGGCCGATCCGGAACTGGTCCGGCGCGTATTTCTGCCCGGAAAAAGCCCGGAATTTTTCTCGTGGTAAATCGCTCTGATTTGCTATCGGAACCGTCAGGAACGATTGCGCGAAACCGGGAAACCGCATGGACGACCGGAATTTACCGGAACAGTGACGACCCTTAAGGCCCCCGAACAGGAATCTCCACTTAACGGCACATGCCGGAATACGGAGGAAAAAAAACCATGAACTCAAAAACCATTCTGACAGGGACAATTTTGGGACTCTGCATTATCGGGATGCTCGCGCTCCCGGCAGCAGCCGCCCCGGTAACCGGACAGGGAACAAACGGGAACGTGATCATCGATCAGGGACTGAAAACCGAACTCTGGAACAACCATGTTCAGAACAGGCTGCAGGAATTTGACAACCACGTCCAGAATGCCGATAACATTATCGGAATCCTGAACCAGTACAGCATCGACACCACGCAGATGCAGGCAACACTCTCCACTATCAGCGGTATGCGTTCAGAACTCCAGACCGCACTCCAGAACCAGGACACGGCAGGTTTAAAAACGATCAACAGTCAGCTTGCGACACTCTGGAAACAGCTCCGGACCGAGATGAGACAGGCAATACGCGACCACTACCGCACAGCCCAGCCGCTCACGTCATCAGGGACGACCGGCACGGGATCCATCCAGACTATGGTGAATCCTTTAGGTACAACCACGGGTGCTGGGACTGCGGCAGCCTGAGGGCTGCTGGCAATATCCCACTATTTTTCACCAGGAGATACCATTTACGGTTCTAGTGCGTTGTCATACTAGACAGGTATTGATTATGACGAGGTCATTTTCTTTAAGTCTTGTTTATGCACCAGAACCAAACGTACTAGCCTGCGGAACCTCAAAGTATAATATAGGTATTGAAAAGAACGATACTTGGTACAGCGAAAAAGGAGAGAAGAGCATGAGATCACGAACCAGAGATCTGCTCACTGGCTTGTTTGTACTTTCCCTGATTACAATCGCCGTCCCGGCGGTTGGCGCATCGGGTTCCGGCCAGTCATGGGCAGACAATCCCGAGCACATAGCAGCGATGCAGGCGTTTACCGCCTATTCCGGTCAACTGTTCAAGGATAAGATGAACGGGGCTATCCAGTACATCGGCACCCTGAACGGCTCGGTCAGTACCAGCAGCCTGCAGTCTGATGAACAGCAGTTCCTTGCAACGGTGGCCTCGGTTCAGTCCATGACCACCAGCGATGCCATAACACAGGCATGGGGCACCATGAAGGACCAGATCGCGCAGTTCCGCACGGATCTTAAAACGGCACTTACTGCCGGCAAAGGTTCCGAAACTGCCCTTGCGGCAGCGGTCAACAGTTCGGTGAGTGCAGACCAGACAAACATCCAGAGCCTCGACAACACGTACTGGACTGACCGTGAAACCTCCCGGCTCGATGAATTCAGCTATAATGATGGCCGCCGGACGGGAATCATCGCGAACCTGACGGCAAAGGGGATCGATGCAGGACCGGCGCAGGCCATCGAGACGCAGATCCAGGCACTCCAGCCCACGCTCAAGTCTGATCTCGATGCCCGGAATGACGGGCAGCTGATCCAAGTGAACAGCCAGCTCAATGCGCTCAACCAGCAGCTGGCAACAGAGGTTGAGAGTCTGGCCTGGCAATTCCGGGAGACCACCCGGCTCGCCCAGTTCGATAACACGACGACCCGGATGCAGGACCGGCTGGCAAACCTCACGGCACGGAACCTGGATGTCTCCAGTGCACAGAGCATACTTTCCCAGATCATCAGTATACGGCCGCAGCTGCAGACAGCCCTGGAGAACCACGATGAGGCTACTCTCAGGAGTATAAACCAACAGCTTGTGTCCCTAGACCAGCAGTACAACCAGGCCCTCCGTGCGATTATATCCCAGGCACGGGCAGAGACAAACCGGACTTCCATGGGTCGCAGAGTGAACCAGAGCGCCATCTCATTTAGTTATGGTGCCAGGGCGAACCGGAGCGCTGCCCAGTTTAATTATACTTCCAGAGTGTAGCCCAATGACGGGGCCTCTCCGAAACTATAGAAGGTTAAAGGGTGATAAATGATGAATCGAAAGGTAATGGTAATGGGATGTCTGGTTCTGTGCCTGATCGCCGTCATGTTCATGGCCGGATGTACGTCACAGAACAAAGGAAATGCGCCTTCACAAACTACGGCACAGCAGCCGGCAGTCACCACGCCGCAGGCCACTCCTGCCGCAATGGTATCGTCGGCGGCTGCGGATCAGGGACTGGTCTCCGATGAAGCGGGGGACATAGCTGCCCAGGCCGATGCTTTCAACGCGACGCAGGGAATGAATTCCATACCGGACAGTACTGACTTCGGCGATATCATGCCGTGACGGGTTGTACGGCTCCCCCGAATTTTTTCGGTGCAGAAAAGTTTTACCATGTAGTTTCTGAAACCCATGTTGGAGTGCTGAAAATTGTATCAGGGTTTCACTAAAATGATGATGGTTGGTTCTGGTGCATTACCAAGCCTTTTCGCAACCTTTTCTCACAACCATCATCCTTGTTTCATCTATCAGTAGGACTTCGGCGAACAGAAACGCATGGTGGGGCTCGGTATTGGGCTTGTTTTAGTGTATTCAATGCCCCCCTTCCTCCTTACCCATCAATCTGGGCCAGATACGGCCCCGGATTGACCTTTTCGGGAGGTCAGGATTACAAACTTGACAGTAATTTGCAAAAAAACGACATCTCTATTTTGCGAAAAACCATTATTGAACCCGGTTTTGCACAAATCGGCATGATCCGTGCCCGGAAATAACAGTAATTAGCAGCAATTGAAGGGCCGATCTCAGGTCGGATCGTACATATGATCCTGAAAATGAAAAGAAGGCCTGTTTTGGCCATGAGGGCATGATGTATGTCATATCCGTGTGGAGAAGATCCGTAAGGTATCTTTGACTCTTCTTTTATCACTTTTCCCCTTATGGATACTGCCGGGGATTTTGGGTTAAATTTCAGGGAATGGGGAATGAAGTTGGAGCGTTTCAGATAACTTGGGTGGCGGAGGGATTGCGGGTGGCTGAACCTGATGGATTGTTTCTGGAATCATGCGGGATATTTTGAAAAGTTTTCGATAACCTTACCGGACTTTTTTTCAAAATTGTCGATAACCGTTGTGTATTCACCCGTCCGGAGAGCCGTGCATACCTCCAGCCTGCCGGCCAGGTATGGAACCGGCATCTCCCGTAGCGCGTTGGCAGTAAGCGGGTTGAAGAGGCAGTAGCATTCGCGCCGCAGTCGTGGTGCTCTGATAAGGGGCAGAAAATAGCTTGAGTGATAATGATAAATAATGATAATATCTGTTTATTTTCTCTGGGCAAAAATGAAAGGTCATGAACGTTATCTAAGTAGATGAACGCAGATGAATATGGCAAAAAATATGGCAAAAAAGATCCAACTCAACAAAATCTACCATAAAGACTGCCTTAAAGGATTAGCTTCCCTGGAAGATAATGTTGTAGATGTGATTGTCACCTCGCCCCCCTACAACATCGGGATAAAATATAACGAATACCGTGATACAAAATCCCGGGAGGATTATCTGGACTGGCTGGAGGACGTTGCCGTAGCATGCAGGCGCGTCATGAAGGACAATGGGTCCTTTTTCCTCAATGTTGGCAATACCGCATCTGACCCATGGATAGCGATTGATGTGGCAGACCGCTTCCGGAAACACTTCATTCTGCAGAATATGATCCATTGGATCAAATCGATCGCAATTCCACGGGGATTGATGGGGAAGTACCCCCATATCAATGCCGGCATAGCGGTCGGCCACTATAAGCCGGTTCCCGGTAAACGGTTTCATAACCAGTGTCACGAATTCATCTTCCATTTTTCAAAGAACGGGAATGTTCTACTGGACAAGTTGTCCATCGGGGTTCCTTACCAGGATAAAAGCAATATCCGGCGGTGGAAATCGAAGACAGGAGATGTGAGAGACCGGGGGAATACCTGGTTTATTCCCTATGAAACAATCAAGGAGTCAAGGCCGCACCCCAGTGTTTTCCCGGTAGGTCTACCGGGGATGTGCATCAGGGATCATGGCGGCGGGCAGGCAGGTCTGGTTCTGGATCCTTTCATCGGGATAGGGACGACTGCCGTTGCCGCAATACGGGAAAACAAGAATTTCATCGGTTTTGAGATCGATAAGGAATATATTACCATTGCAAACGACTGGATTGCTGCGGAATACAAAAAGAAGGAAAAAGAACGAGCCGGATGAACATTGTCTGAAGGTTCTGGTGCATCTGCAGATGTTGATTACTCTTCCACCCTGTTAAAAATCCCCAATCAACCATCAACGCACCAGCATCGGCGGATATGTCAGGACAGTAGCTGCCCGCCCCGGTAATTCCGGCGACCGACTGCCGTCAAGCATGCTCTGCACCGATGTGAATGATTAACCCACTCACCGGGGTCTTATCCGGGTTAATTCCCCTGGATTCCGATGAACTCCTGCTCTTGTCATGCCAATCCGGATCGATCCCGGAGTACCGGCCATGATTCCGGTTCCATTGGGTATCAGGCCTGCAGGCCAAACACCCTGTTTTGTTTTCAATTTTTGTCTCAAAATGTGATTCCTGACCAAGACCCTATAAAATCTCATTTAAAATATGCTGCCGGGTGAATCCTTTTCCGGAACAGTCTCTCCAGAGCCAATGGTGGTAGAAAAAACGGGGGGGAAATGTTTTATTCACTGGCAGGTCCGCCCCTGCGAACATAACGTACACGCTCCGCACATTTCTGGAGACCCACAAAAACTGCACCACCAGAAACATCACCGGGCATATGTCACTATTGCATATGCGGATTCCGGAAAAACGGGACATATCAATCAGGGAAAATCCCGATATCGATGTCGTGTTCGGAACATTCACCCACTTCCGGAAAGGAACTTACCCAAAGCCGCACCCGGCGCAGGGTGCAAAGGAACGTGAGGAAATATATGCAACAGATCACAGGCAGTAAGAAATACCAGAACGGGATCCAGGTTTTCTGGAGTGAAGACGGCAAGGATTTCGGGGACTTCTTCTCGTATGAAGATCTTATCACCATGGAGGTAAACGCCCTTGATCTTCTGGAGAACCCGAAGATCTACCGGATCGATGTGGGCGGGCACCGCATCGAATCGTCGGTGTGATCATCAGAGACCCTAGAAAGTGCAGACTGGCTGGAGATCCATGGAAAAAGATGCACCTGATGACGTGAAAGCAGCGCTCATGAACAAATACCGGGAGGTGTTTGTCGACAGGCTGACGGTACGGGACCTGCAGGAACTCCAGTTCTATGCGCGGAAACAGTTCGATGAGAACCGCCGGATCGATCCGGGGTACCGGTTGAAATTCGAGTTCAAGCTGAGACAGTATTTCCCCGAGGAGGTTTTACGGAGGGAGATCGCCAGTATTGAGGTACTCCTTAAGCAGTTGAATCCCGCCGACCTGAAAAAACCGGGAGACGTATGATACGCGTCCGCCCCTGTTACCGCAGATATTTAGTGCGAAAGTTACTATGCAGAAGCTCCAGCCGGAGGGAACCGGGTAACGGAGATCCCCGACTGCTTTTTACTTGCGCAGGAGAACTGCCGGAGAGGCCCGGATCCATACATGCGGATGATGAGCGGGAACCTGGATCAGAGCATTCCTGCATCCTGAATGTTCCAGGCCATGTCTCAAAATCGGATTTTGAGAGGCCTCATGGTGCATTGACGGTTGGTGACACCTGCCTCACGCTGTCAGAACTTTACAATTACCTGACAACGTACAAGGACCGCTTTGCCTGGGGGGGAGCATATGGTTGAGATATCCTACGTTATAGCATTCCTCGCGGGGATCGTCTCGTTCCTCGCACCCTGCGTCCTGCCGCTCGTGCCAGGCTTTCTGATCTACCTCGCTGGCACCTCCGTCCGGGAAGGGGCCGGCAAACGGTGGGACATCCTCCTCGCAAGCGTCCTCTTCGTTGCCGGTTTTTCGTTTGTCTTCTCCCTGCTCGGCGTCCTGCTCAACAATATCCTGAGCTCCGTCTCCTACAGCGTGCAGCTCTGGCTCTCCCGGGCCGGGGGGCTCCTGATCATCTTCTTTGGCCTCTACCTGACCGGGCTCATCCGGGTCTCCTGGCTCGAACAGGAGCACAAGTTCAGTATCACCGGGATAAAATCCCGGTACGCAACATCGTTTTTGTTTGGTGTCGCGTTCGCGGCCGGGTGGACACCCTGCGTGGGGCCGGCACTCGGGGCAATCCTTGGCTTTGCCGCCACCCAACCGGGCCTCGCGTTTACGCTCCTGATGGTATACTCACTTGGCCTTGGCCTGCCATTCATCATCACCGGCCTGTTCGCAACACAGGCCGTGGGGTGGATACAAAAATACTCCCATGTCGTGCGGTACGTCAACATTATCTTCGGGATCCTGCTGATCGTCATCGGCATCCTGATCTTCACGCAGACGCTCTCGCTTATCGCCAACCTGCCAGCCCTCAACGGATTCCTTCTCGGGAGCTGATACCATGGAAAAACGGACAATCGCACTCATCGTGGCTCTCGTCCTCATCGCCGGGGCAATCCTTGCCCTCGAACCGCTCAGCCCGAACAGATCCTATACCGGCACGGCGGTAACCCCGGGAAACCGGACTGCGATAAACGCAGAAAAGGCGAAGGTTTACCCATATGCAAAAGAGATCGCAGAGCCCTCGGGGTTCGTAAACGTAGACAACATCACCATCGGGAGCCTGATCGGAAAAGACGTCATCCTCGTGGATTTCTGGACGTACAGCTGCATCAACTGCGAACGCACGATCCCGTACCTGAACATGTGGTACGCGGAGTACCACGATGAGGGTCTCGAGATCATCGGTGTCCACACGCCGGAGTTCCAGTTCGAGCACGACATCAATAATGTCCGGCAGGCCGTCCAGAAATTCGACATCAGGTATCCCGTCGTGATGGACAACAACTATGCAACGTGGGACTCGTACGGGAACCAGTACTGGCCCGAGGATTACCTGATCGATATCGACGGGTTCATTGTCGACCGGCACATCGGGGAAGGTGACTACGACACGACCGAGATGGAGATCCAGAGTCTCCTCCGGGAACGGGCAGAAGCGATCGGGCTCAATGTCACCATCACAAACACGACAGCTGTCCCGGTAAATGCCATCTCCATAAACTTTTCCGAGGTCGGGAGCCCGGAAACCTACTTCGGTGCAGCACGGAACCAGTACCTTGGGAACGGGCGGCAATCCGCGACGGGCCCCCAGACTCTGGCGCTGCCCGGTGTGGTGCAGCCCAATACCCTCTACCTGTCGGGGACGTGGAATTTTGCCTACGAGTACGCGGAAAATACCGGTAATGCAGGTATCGTATTCCAGTACAATGCAAAGAATGTCTATTTTGTTGCCAGTGCGGATAATGCCACTGCCGTGGAGGTGATGCTTGACGGGAGACCGATAACGGACGGTGCCGGTTCTGATGTAACTAACAGCACCGTCACGGTGCAGGCCGACCAGCTGTACACGCTCGTCCAGGGGGGCGATTATGGCGTGCACACGCTGGAGCTCGATATACCGGAGCCGGGCCTGCGGGCATACACATTCACCTTCGGGTGACAAAGGAAATGGAGAAGTGATACCATGGATGAAACATCGGGAACCTACAAAAACCTCAAAAAAGCGACATTTGCCGGGGGTTGCTTCTGGTGCATGCAACCGCCGTTCAGGGCGGTTGAAGGCGTGGTCGATGTGATCGCGGGATACGCGGGCGGGGCAAAAGAGAACCCGACGTACGAAGAGGTTTCCAGTGGTACGACAGGGCACCTCGAATCGGTTCAGGTGACCTATGATGCGGACAGGGTCTCTTACGAAATCCTCCTTGACACGTTCTGGAGGCAGATCGACCCTGTCGATCCCGGAGGCCAGTTCGCGGACAAGGGATTGCAGTACCGGACCGCCATATTTTACCACGACGACGACCAGAAAAGGCTTGCGGAGATCTCGAAAAAGAACCTTGACGCCTCCGGGAAGTTTGCAAAACCCGTGGCGACCGAGATCCGGCCGTACACGAATTTCTACCCGGCCGAGGAGTACCACCAGGACTATGCCCGGAAAAACCCCGAACGGTACCACCAGTACAAGGTTCTCTCCGGGCGCGAACCCTTCATCGAGAAGACGTGGGGCAGGGCCCGTACGGTCAAAGTTTATGCGACACCGGGATGCACCGGGTGCCGTGCGGTAAAAGAATTCCTGAAATCACGGAATGTGGAATTTACCGAGATCGATATGGCAGCGGACGAGGAGGCAAGGAACTTCGTGATCGAAAAAACCGGGCACCTCAGTTCGCCTATTGTCCAGATCGGGGACGTATTCATCATCGGGTTCGACCGGAAGAAGATGGAGAAGGCGCTGGGGTGACGGGGGGGGGTGCTGACCCATTGGCGGTTGACGGGAATTTTTTTAATGAGATAAAATTATTAGGCGCCGGTTACAGGCGCATCAGAACGCAATAGGACGGAAAACCGGTTTTACCGGCTGTAGAATGCAATCGCCTGCCCACCGTACTGTACCATGTGCCCCTTCATCGCCTCCATGAGGACATCCCTCGTTGAACCCGGCGGGATCCTGAGCTTCCCTTCGAGCCCGTATATGTTGAAGTAGTATGTATGGGTCTCGCGGGGGGGCGGGCAGGGACCGCGGTAGCCGATTGTACCGAAATCGTTGATACCCTGAACTCCCGGGAACGGCTCGGTAATCTCTGCGGCCTTGGGAATGTTTTCCGGTATGACGGTCCGGGGTTCAATATTCCAGATAAGCCAATGAGTGAAGCGTTCCGAAGGGCCAATCAAGTCATCAACAATAACTGCCAGGTATGCAGAATGGATCCGGTCAATATGGATCAACGGAGAGATATCTTCACCATCGCAGGTATGTTTCTTGGGGAATATACCCTTGTCAAAATCGATACTTATGAAAAGGTTCTCGTTCTCCACGTGTCTCCCTCGCGTTGTAATACCATGTTCCTGTATTTGAACCTATCCAGCCCCGGTTCTGTTACCTTGTCATGAGATAGAAAAGAGTGCTAACCATTGCCCGGTAAAAACGCCGGATCCCATGATTATTCCAGATTTTGATTTTAAGGCAATCCTGGAAGACTCTCCGTCCTAGGAAAAGGATCAGGGTACTGATAAAAAGCAACAGGCGCCGGAGATGCCCTGACAGGTTCTGGCAGTCGTTCATCGGCAGGGATTTTTCTCTGGGGATGCAGAGATCGGAGATCCATTGTTACGTATCAGGATCGGCTGTCGCAAGTGCATGTACAGAACCGCTGACACCATTATGTGTTCAGAGTGGTTTGTATGAATAACCTCCACCATTTTTATTCCGGTTCTCCTTTCAGGAACAGCTGATATCCCGGGAAAGCCCCCGTGCGCAGATCGAGATGGCCTCGGCAACTGTGGGAAAAACGTGGTATATTCCGGCGATGTCATCAACGGTCATGTTGTTGGCGATGGCAAGTACGCCGGCGTGGACGATCTCGGTTGCAAGGGGCGAGCAGATATGCATCCCGAGCAGCCGGCCGGTCGCCCTGTCGGCGACAAGCATCACCATCCCCCTGATGTCGCCCATGATCCCGGATTTTGCCATCGCGTCCATTCTCGTGCTCCGGGCGATGGGGTGGAGGCCGGCCTGTTTTGCCTGTTCAACAGTCATCCCCATCCCGGCAACCCCGGGCGTGGTGAATATCCCATAGGGCAGCGTGGACCGGTTAAACGAGCGTTTCAGTTCCGAAAATGCATTGAGGCCGGCGATCTCCCCGCCATACCGGGCCGCGGTCTCAAGCATCGGCTCACCGGTCACGTCACCAGCGGCCCAGATGTGGGGCACTGACGTCCTCATCGTGACATCCACGATGACTTCCCCGTTTTTCCCGGTTTTGACACCTGCTTTTCCGGGTTGCAATGCCGCCGAGTTTGGCGTACGGCCGGTCGCAAGGAGAAGGCGTTCGGCAGAAACCCTCTCCTCTTTACCCCGGACGGTGACCGCGACTATTGTCCTATCGCCGGTTTGTTCTGCTTTATGTATCTCAGAGCCGGCCAGAATCCGGATCCCCTCCTCAGTAAGGTACCCGGCGAGCAGATCTGCGATCTCCGGCTCATTTTCCGGGAGGATCCGGGAACTGCGCTGCAGGATCGTTACCTCCGCGCCAAGATGGGTGTACATCTGGGCAAATTCAAGCCCGAGAGCCCTCCCGCCAATAACGATGAGGGACGATGGGATCCGTTCCGGGTCGAGTGCTTCGACATTTGTCATGTACGGTACCGAGGTGATCCCATCGATTGGTGGAATGGCAGGAGACGATCCTGTTGCAATGACGAACCGATCCGCAGTGAGGAGCCGTCCGGCGACCCGGAGTTTATGGGCCGATTCAAACGAGGCTTTTCCCTCGATGATCTCGATCCCGAGGGTTGTAACGATATGATCGTACTTCTGTTTCAGTCTGCTGTCTATGAACTCCTTTTTCCCTGCAAGCGCGTCTTTTAAGCTGAACTGACTGTCAATCCGGATCCCCGGATGGTCATAGTTCCGGTAGTACGCGGACTCTGCAAGAGCGAGGAGGAATTTGCTTGGGATGCACCCGACGTTGATGCAGGTACCCCACACCGGGCCCTGCTCAACGATCGCCACCCGCGATGCACCCTCGTGCTTTGCGGCAACCGCCGCCGATGTCCCTGCCGCCCCGCTGCCAATAAAGATCAGATCATACACCGCCACTCAGATTCCTCCTCATACCCCTGTTCCGTGAGATGCCAGGGCAGCGGTGCCATGGGACCGCATTTCCTCCTCCTTTTATCACCCGACCCCCTGCCGGGTATGTCTCCCCTGTGGTGGCCGAACCGGGCGGGAATGCAGGCAGGCATAATCCGTTTTGGACCATCGCCGATAAATGTCCCCTTGATTTTCAGCGAGCAACTGTTCAGACAGACCACGATAAAATGGACGGCTTCGATCCCAATCGTGGGGAAGAGTGTCGTTGCTGATTTCATCCGGGCCCCACTGGGCCGGGATCTTTCTCTTGTGGCACCGGAAAAGGTTCTCGTCTGCATGCAGGGCACCGGCAATATGGTCGTGGACGGATTCATCGATATCCGGCTGGCAACCGGTGATGAAGAAATTGACATCATCCACGTGCTCCATCAGCCATTCTGCGGAGGCCATCTGAACTTCCCCATTACCCTTTCAATCCGGAGATCTCGTCGCCATACTAACTCACGAGTTCCGGTCGGTCTCTGTTCCCTGCTGTAGTCCGGTCATCCGACCTCGATGCCTTTTTTATGAGAGGACCTGATAAAGGTGACCGGATTTTTCAAAATTTGTTTTAAAATCTGCTATTCAGACAAGATTCTATTAACGGGCATTTTAAACAAACAGTTTGGGTGGTTGAAATGAGCGGAGCAGCAGAGATGTCAGTCGGAACCCCTCCGTTGAATGGATATGGGATGCCATAACGGGTTGCAGAAGAGCCGGATGAAATAACCCTGTTCTGCGAGTTCTTAACGCAGCACGTACGGCGCAACCCGGCAAGGAATGTTCAATGCAGATTGCTCTGGTCGGAGTGGGGATCCGGTTTTGCCTGAAACAGGCAAAGAAGTTCCCCCGCCGGGTTCAGGAGAACAGGTTTGACACCATAATGACGGGAAAATTACATCTCAGTGTCATCGACAGCGTCATCGACGAGCATTTTTTCGGGCCGGTGTACGACGGGATTCAGTTCGTCCCGGGAAAGCATTCCAAGCAGTTCGATCGGTAATCCGGCCCGGAAACCGGATCCGGACCGGAGGTTCTGATGCGTTTGCGGCTGACCGGAGAACTTTAACGTGGTACAGGAATCCACCACAAACCGTAGACTCAAAAGAACCCTTCATCCTTTGTTCCGGCTGTTCTAGAGGAAATCCACCCCAAAATATATAAAACTTAATTTCAAATGGTTATTTCCCATAACAAATATTTCCCGTAACAAACAATGCGTACGGGGTATAGTTGAAGTTGACATCATGACCGAATTGGGACAGGATAATCGCAAACTTATCCCGGCTTCGATCGTTATTACCTCAGCGGCGGTCATCGTTCTGAATTTTCTTTTTATATGGCTGAACCATACCCTTATTTTCGACCCCCTGTTTTATGTCCCCATCATACTCACCGCATACTATTATCCACGGCATGGCGTGTTCTTTACCGTGGGTACCTCAATGCTGTACCTTGCCATGGTACTGGCCGAGTTCTACCAATCCACGGATATTGTGATCACCGGTCTCGGGCACGCGTGTTTTTTCATTATTGTCGGCTGTGCGTTAACCTATTTCAGTACCTGGTCCCCGCATGAACTGAAGATCTATAAAAACCTTGCAGATAGCGTCGAGCCTGGACGAATAAAAACGATCATAATCCCTGCCTGTATCGTAATCTTGTCGGCTACAATCTTTTTTTTAAATTTTCTTGTCCTCCAGACCAGCGATTCGGTCATTTTTGACCCGCTGTTTTATTTCCCCATTATTATCGTGGCGTATTTTTATCCCAACAGGACGGTGGTCACGACTGCCGGGATTACCGCGCTGTACCTTGCGATGGTCATGGTGGTGCCCCGGCAATCCACGGAAATCGTGACAACGAGTATCGGACACGCGGGGCTCTTTATTATCATCGGCTTTGTGGACGCGTATCTGAGTATGAACCTCGCTAAGGAACCGGCGATCCACAAACGCTTTGCAGAGATCGTGGAATCCTCAAGTGATGCAATCAGCGGAATAACATTAGAGGGGATTATCACTGACTGGAACAACGGTGCAGAGCGCCTGTACGGGTATACCACAGGAGAGATCACCGGCAAATCAGTCAGCCTGCTTTTACCCCCGGGCCGGACAGATGAGAGTTATCTCATACTCAACAGGATTCAGAGGGGAGAATTCGTTACGGGATATGAGACAGAACGGGTGACAAAAGGGGGAGTGCGGATTTTTGTCTCTCTTTCCGTCTCGCCCATAAAAAATGATTCCGGAAGGGTTATTGGTTTATCGACCATCGCACATGACATTACCGAGCGCAAACGGATGGAGGAGGCACTCAGGGAGCGCGAGAGAAAATACCGGGAACTGGTCGAATCACTGCCTCAGACCGTTTTTGAAACGGATGAACAGGGAACGCTTACATCCGCAAATCACATCACCTTCGAAGCCTTCGGGTATACCAACGAGGATTTTCTAAAAGGGTTAAATATTATCGATATGGTGGCCCCGGAGGACAGGGATCGGGCGAGGTACAATATACAGAGGATCTTTAACGGGGAAAAACTGGACGGAACAGACTACACGGTACTCCGAAAAGATGGCAGCACATTTCCCGTTATCATGTATACTGATGTAATTTTCCGGGAAAATAAACCAGCAGGAATACGGGGGGTCGTATTAGATATCACCGAGCGTAAGCGGGCCGAAAAGGAAATGCTTCGTAAGAATGAGGAACTCCGGTTCGCTTTTGAAGCACTTAATTCAACTGAGAAGGAGCTGCGGGATAACTATCACGATCTCATGGTAAGTCAGAAGGCTCTTGAGGTCGCACGCAGGAAGCTGAATATTTTAAACACACTCACGTTCCAGGACATCCAGAATGCAATCTTTTCCCTCACCGCATATTTTGATCTGATAAAAAATGCCCCGGATGATAAAACAGTCCGGTCGTATCTGGAAAAAGAAGAGTTAATCAGCCACAATATAACAGATTCGTTACAATTTGCAAAAAATTATCAGGATATGGGACTCCATCCCCCCATATGGCAGAATGTGGCGCAAACCTTCCTCTACGCACAATCACACCTGGATTTTTCAACAATTTCACGGAAGGTCAAGCTGGACGGTCTGGAAATCTATGCCGATACCCTGCTTGAGACTGTCTTCTTCCACCTTATGAAAAATATCATCAGGCACAGTATCAGGGCTACTGAAATGATTCTCCGGTATGAAGAAGCACCGGACGGACTCGTGCTTATTATCGAGGATAACGGGGTTGGCATTCCTGTACATGAGAAAGAAAAGATTTTCGATTACAGATACGGGCGGGACAACGGGTTCGGGTTATTTTTAGTCCGGGAGATCCTCACCAATACCGGCATCACCATCCGCGAGACGGGCGAACCGGGCAAAGGAGCCCGGTTTGAGATGCTGGTGCCGAAAGGCATGTGGCGTATGGCCGGGAATGGCGCATAATGGAAAATGCGATACGGGTTCTCTATGTCGATGACGAACCCATCCTGCTGGAGGTTACCAAACTCTACATTGAAAGAGACAGGACGTTTGCTGTCGATACTCTCCCCTCAGCAAAAGAGGCACTGGAGCGGTTGAACACCGTTCAGTATGACGCCATTGTATCTGATTACCAGATGCCGGAGATGGATGGCATCGGGTTCCTCAAACAGCTCAAAGCATCGGGGAATGCAACACCGTTCATCATCTTCACGGGGAGAGGACGTGAAGAGGTGGTCATTGAAGCACTCAACAGCGGTGCTGATTTTTATATCCAGAAAGGCGGTGATCCAAAGGCCCAGTTCGCTGAGTTATCAAACAAGATCCGTTACGCGGTAACACGGAAGCGCACTGAGGAGGCGCTCCGCGAGAGCGAGGAGCGGTACAGGGACATGGTCGAGGACCAGACGGAGTTCATCTGCCGGTTCAGGCCGGACGGCACGCATGTCTTTGTCAACGATGCATACTGCCGGTATTTCGGTTTAAAGCGGGTGGAGGTTATCGGGAGAAAATTCATTCCCCAGATTCCGGCAGAAGACCGGGACGCTCTCAGGAAGCATTTCGTATCACTGACAAAAACCCACCCCATTGGCGAGAGCAGGCACCGCATCATCATGCCGGACGGCCAGGTGCGGTGGCAGTGGTGGAGCGATCGGGCAATTTTTGATCCTGACGGGAACATCAGTGAATATCAGTCTGTCGGCAGGGATATCAGCGATACAATAAAGGCAGAAGAAGCGTTGCATGAGGTAAACAAAAAACTCAACCTCCTCAGCAGTATCACCCGCGACGACATCAACAACCAGCTGTCGGTGCTGAAAAAATACCTCGCCATTCTGGAAACGAAGCAGCCCGATCCCTCACTCAATGAGTATTTTCAGAAGACCGAAACCGCTGCGCAGCGTATCTCCGCCATGATCCAGTTCACCGAGGAATATGAGTCGATCGGTGTCAAGGCCCCGGTCTGTCAGGATTGTCGCACCCTTGTTGAGACAGCAGCAAAGCAGGTCCCGCTCGGAACTGTCATGGTTAAAAACGATGTTCCCGCCGGAACAGAAGTGTTCGCCGATCCGCTCGTTGTCAAAGTTTTTTACAATCTGATAGACAATGCGGTGCGATATGGCACAAAGCTCACGACCATCCGGTTCTCTGTTAAGGAATCCGGTGATGATCATATCATAGTCTACGAGGACGATGGTGTTGGTGTCCCTGCAGAGGAAAAGGAGAAGATCTTCGGACGCGCGTATGGAAAGAATACCGGCCTCGGTCTCTTCTTCTCCCGCGAGATCCTGTCCATCACCGGCATCACGATCACCGAGAACGGCGAGCCGGGCAAGGGGGCGCGGTTCGAGATCTCGGTGCCGAAACGTGCGTACCGGTCCGGAGGGCAGCCTTGAGCCAGGCCCCAGGAGAAGAATGAGAGAGAAAGTACCGTATCGTTGCATCCTCATCGTTATTGAGTAATTCTCCAGGGCCGGACTATCGTTTGCGTTGCCGGATCCTCAAGAGATGAGACATCAGGGATCCCGCGGGGGTTCCCTGGCGTGACGGATCCCGGAAAAGATGCGGTCGGTAACTACCGTGAGCATACCGCCGCAGTGACGGATCCATGCCGGAGATACCGGGAACAACGGGAGCGCACCGAAATAAGAACCACCGGAACGGGAGATGTTTTCCCTGTTTTTTCCGTTCGTCATCCAGGGTTTCACCGCTTTGTGCGTATGCCCCCCTCACAACCCCTTCACCGGCTCGATCAGCCCCCCGTCATCTGCGTCTGCCCGGTTCACCCGCCCGGAGACCGGGTACGCCTCCATCCCGCCGGTCGGGTACGGGACCAGCATCTCCCGCATCGCGTCGGCAGTGAGCGGCTCCCGGGAGAGCCAGCGGATCTCGTCTTCTTGCCGGAGGATGACCGGCATCCGGTCATGGATGGGGGCCATGAGATCGTTTGCCCCGGTGGTAATGATCGTGTACGTCGGGAGCATCATCCCGGCCGGGTTGTGCCAGATATCATAGAGCCCGGCAAACGCAAAGACCGGGTCGTCCCTGAGGTGGACGTAGAACGGGATGCTGCGCTGCCATTCCTTCTTCCATTCATAATAACCGCTCGCGGGCACGAGGCAGCGGTTACCGTTCAGCAGCTCCCGGAACATCGGCTTCTCCGCGAGGCTCTCTGCCCGGGCATTGATGGGCCGGTGCGTCGCCTTGATGTCCCGGACCCAGTGCGGCACAAGGCTCCACTGCATCATGGCCGCCTCCACCCGCTCGTGCCGGACGAGTACCGGGTTCGTGCTGCCCGGCGCGATGTTGAAATGCGAGCGGAAGCCAATCGACGGGTCGATGACCCGGAACCTTCCGCAGAGGTCGTCGATGCAGACAAGTGAGTAGCGGCCGCACATGCTACCGTTTCGTCTTGTGCATGCCCTTATCAAGGTTGCGCCCGCCACCGGGGGCGGATCACTTTCACCCCCCACGGGGCCTGAGCCTAATAACGTGGCACCTGAGAGAGTCCCGGGCATGGAGTTTGACCTCTGCCCGGCCGTCACGCTTCAGACGGGTGCGTTCAGCGCGGTGCTCGCTCCGGCTGAGACGGTCACCGCTGCGGTGAATGCGAAAAAAGAGCTGCAGCGGTACATGTTCCTCTACGTCTGCGGGAACTACTCCCGCGTCCTGACCGGCATCGGCAGGACCGCCGGCACCTTCGAGGTCCGCCGGGCATTCACCGCACACCAGTTCCTGACGATCCTCCGCGAGGCGTACCACACGATCGTTTTTGTGGAGCACGACCCCACGCTCTTTGAGGGAGCGGAGGCGGGGATGCTGCTCGTGGAGGTCACCCGTGCATTCAGGGCGGCAGCGCAGGACGCGACGGTGATCCTGTACGCGCCTGTGGCCGACCGCACCTTTCATACCCTCGCGAAAGGAGTGGACCGGGTCTTCTCGCTCGTGCCGGCGGAACCCGTGCCGGGAGATGTCCCGGCGCGGCAGGGCCGGCGGGGCTGGCAGGCACCCGGCCTGCGGGTACAGGCAACACTGGAGGCATTCTATGGGACGGACGATCGAGAGCAGCCGCATGGGGGTCAGGACCCTTGCAGACCGGTGGAAGCGCGCGACGCGGGCGTTGCGGAAGGATGACCAGCGGTACGGCGAGCAGCTCGTGAGGATGGCGCAGGAGCACAGTTCCGAAGGGTTCTGTGCGTTTGACGATCCCTTCGAGTCTGCGGTCTTCTCCACCCTTGTCGAGATGATGAAGAAGAACGATACCGGCAATGTGGATCCTGGACTCGGTGGCACGGAATGAGGTAGAGCTCTGGGACTGTGACGGGGGCACGGTCCGGTGCCATCCGGTACCCTGCTCCCGGCAGTTCTACCTCCAGCTGCCGGACGTGCACCTGCACCGGGAGATGCTGGAGGAGCTGGAGAGCACCGGCGGCGCCCGGGAGTGCACGTTCCGGACGGTCTTTGGGGAACTGGACGGGTACGCGGTCACCGGCAGCCGTGCTGTCGCAGAGGCGATCGAGTGCCAGACCTCGTTTTCCGCGCAGCTCTTTAATGTCGATGTTCGGCGGGACCAGCAGTACCTGGCTGAGCACGGGATATTCCCCTGCGGTGCCCCGGGCGAATCCCGGTTTGCCCCTGACCTGAAGCACGACCTCACCTCCATCGGGATTGTTGTCCGGGGGAACCCGGCACGGGCCACCGGTATCCCGCCGATCGATCTCACCTCAGACCGGGTCGAGCACCTGACCGGGGACGGGCAGACGATCCTTGCTGACCTCTTCTCGCTGGTCGCCGCCATCGACCCGCGTGTGATCCTCTTCCCGGACGCCGATCTCTGGATGCCGCGGATCGTCCGGCAGGCCCGACGACATGGCCTTGTGCCCACCATCAGCCGGACCGGGCGGTTCCGGCAGATGGACGCCCGGTCGTACTGGAGCTACGGGAAGATGGAGCACAAGGGAGGGGCGCTGATCCCGGACGGCCGGGTCCTGATCGATACGGAGCAGAGTTTTGCTTACCGCGAGGGGGGTCTTGCCGGTGTGCTGATGGGCGCACGCCTCTCCGGTCTCTCCCCGAACCTCGTCGCCCGGTTCACACCCGGCACGCTCATCTCCAGCTACGAGGTATACGGCGCGCTCGCGCAGGGGATTGTCGTGCCTTTCCGGAAGAGCGATGCCGAGAAGGTCCGGCAGTTCGCCGACCTCCGGACCTCCGACAAGGGTGGGCTGATGTTCCAGCCACGGCCGGGGGTCTATGAGGATGTCCACGAGATCGACTTCACGTCCCTCTACCCGAGCATCATCGTCCACGGGAACCTCTCGCCCGAGACCGTCGGACACCCGGAGCGACAGGGGTTCCTTCCCCGCGTCCTCGATCCGTTGCTGCAGATGCGGATCATGACAAAGCAGCTGAAAAAGACGCAGCCGCAGTATGCCGGTGTTGACGCGATCCTGAAATGGATGCTCGTCACCTGCTTCGGGTACACCGGGTACAGGAACGCGAAGTTCGGGAGGATCGAGGTTCACGAGGCAATCACGGGAAAGGCCCGGGATATCCTGCTCCGTACGAAGGATACTGCCGATGAGATGGGATTTTTTGTCCTCCACGGGATCGTGGACTGCCTGTGGGTTCAGGGTCCCGGGATCCACAAACTCAGGGCCCGCGTTGAACGGGAGACCCGGCTGCCGACGGAAGTGGAGACCTACTCCTAGCTGGTCTTCCTGCCGATGGTGGACGGGTACTTCGGTGCCTACAACCGGTACTACGGCCGGCTCTCAAGCGGCGGCATCAGGGTCCGGGGGATCGCGGCCCGCCGGCACGATACCCCGACATATATCCGGGAAATGCAGCGGGAGATGCTGACCGTGATGGGCCGGGCGGGGACGGTGGCGGATCTCCGGGAATGTGCGGAGCCGGTCCGTAAGATCTACGAGCGGTACCATGCCGGGCTCCATGCTGCGGATGTCCGGGAGTTTCTGATCAGCCGGCGGATCAGCCGATTGAAATATGCCCACCGGTGTCTCGAAGCATCTGCCGTGCAGGCGTACCAGCATCAGGGGATCGAGATTGCACCCGGGATGAAGATCTCCTACGTTGTGCGGGACGCGAAGAGGTACGTTGTCGACACGGAATGGGATGCCTCCATCATCGATGCCGGATTTTACCGGACACTTCTCGATAGGGCATGGGAGGAGATGGGGTACGTGTTTGGCGATCCCGCTGGAGGACCCCGGTAACCCGGCATGGATGGAAATCCGGTGGATTGAAGGGATCCCGGTGCAGCCAAATTCACCGGCCCCATCCCTATCAAAATCAAGGGTATGTCCGTGACTGGACACACCTCCCAAAAACCCCTTTTTAGGGGTTTTTCGCTCCCATCCTGCCTTTGACCAAAATAAGCCCGATCTGGGCTCCGATTCCCCTTTCTGAGGGATTTTTTGTGCCTTATTCGCAAAAAACCGTGACTCTTTTTTCATGAACTGCCCATTCCAGCATTGGTCAGGGAATCCGGGGCCGTGTTATGGCTAGAAATGTGTCTCTTTAGGCGCTTTTGGATGGGCGATCGAGTTCTAATCTGCACTATGGTCCGAAAAATAGGAAAAAGACCTGTTTTGGGGGTATGGCCGGGACGACGGAGATAAGATTGTCGAGAGGGCATTCATTGATACTATTTCTGTTTCAGGCAACACGCAGAAGTCAGTTATTATTTCTTCAGGCCAGATGCGGAATCGTCAGGAACTTTGGGCAATGTGACCAAAATGCCATACACTTCTAAATCAGATTGAGGAATCATATGAAACAAATGGCAGTAAAATAACGCGAGAAAAACATTATCGATGGTATATGCCATCCCATCAGGCTTCGCTTTTTGAAACCTAGTACTCGACCACATGGGTGGTACCAAAACAGAATAGACAAGGGGAAAATTCCCTGTCCCACTTTTTTCGGCTTGTGGAGAACCCCCCCCAAAAAAAGAATTATTTCGAGCTCGTCACGGTCTTTGTCCCGCGCAGGATGCCGATCCGCCCGGTCCGCACGAGCTCCTTGATGCCGTACTGGCGCAGCAGGGCCTCCATCGCCTCGATCTTCTTTGTCTCGCCAACAACCTGCAGGATCACGGATTTTGCGCCGACATCAACGATCTGGGCCCGGAAGATCGCGGCGATCTGCATGATCTCGGCGCGGGTGGTACCCGTGTCGGCGGTCACCTTGATAAGCGCGAGCTCGCGCTCCACCCGCTCGTTGTCGGTGAGGTCGGAGACCTTGATCACGTCGATCAGCTTGTTCAGCTGCTTCATCACCTGCTCGACCTGCGCATCGTCGCCGATGCCGACGATCGTGATCCGGCTCATGCCCGGTTCCTCGCAGGTGCCGACAGCAAGGCTCTCGATGTTGAACCCGCGCCGGGAGAAGAGCCCCGTCACCCGGGAGAGGACCCCGGCCTTGTTCTCCACGAGTACCGATATGGTGTGCGGCTTCATGATGGCGGATGCCCTCCGATCATCTCGTTGATCGCGGCCCCGGCCGGCACCATCGGGAAGACGTTCTCCTCCCGCTCGATCCGGAAGTCCATAACAAACGGGCCGTCGCACTCGAGCGCGGCCGTAAGTGCCGGCAGCACTTCATCGCATGACTCCACTTTAACGCCGTCGATACCGTAGGCATTCGCGATCTTCACGAACTCGACCGGCGGGAGCTCGGTGAACGAGTACCGGCGGTCGTAGAAGAGCTCCTGCCACTGGCGCACCATCCCGAGGTACATGTTGTTCAGGATCGCGATCTTGACCGGGATCCGGTACTGCGCGGCCGTGCCCATCTCCTGGATGTTCATCTGGATGCTCCCGTCGCCGGCGATATCGAAGACCGGGACGTCCGGCCGGGCGAAGTGCGCCCCGATAGCCGCGGGGAAACCGTACCCCATCGTGCCCAGCCCCCCGGAGGTGATCCAGGTCCGGGGTTTGCGGAAGCAGAAGTACTGTGCGGTCCACATCTGGTTCTGCCCCACTTCGGAGACGATCACCGCGTCGCCTTTCAGGAGATCACTCAGCTGCTGGATGATGAACTGCGGGTACAGGCAGCTTGCGTCCTTCCCGTACCGGAGCGGGTGGTGGTGCTTCCAGTGTTTGATCCGCTTCTGCCATGCCTCGCAGGCGCTCTTCTTCTGCATGCCCGCGATCATCTCTTTGAGCACCTCGCGGACGTCTCCCACGATCGGCACGTCCACCCGCTTGTTCTTCCCGATCTCCGCCGGGTCGATATCGATGTGGATGATCTTCGCGTGCGGGGCGAAGGTGTCCAGCTTGCCGGTAACACGGTCGTCGAACCGGGCGCCGATGGCAATCAGCAAGTCGGACTCGGTCACCGCGAAGTTCGCGTACTCGGTCCCGTGCATCCCGAGCATCCCCAGGTTCAGCGGGTGGTCGCAGGGGATGCACCCGAGGCCCATCAGCGTGGTCGTGATCGGGATGCCGTGCCGGGTGGCAAAATCCACGAGCTCGGCGGAGGCGTTGGACGAGATCACGCCGCCTCCCGCGTAGATGAGCGGCCGCTCGGCCAGCGTGATCATCTCGATCGCCTTCTCGATCTGGCGCTTGTGCCCCTTGAAGGTCGGGTTGTAGCCGCGGAGGTGTACCGTTACGGGGACCTGCGGGTCCTTGATCTCCCGGGTGTTCACGTCCTTGGGGAGGTCGACCAGGACCGGCCCCTGCCGCCCGGTCCCCGCGATGAAGAAGGCCTCTTTGACCACGCGGGCGATATCGGCCGTATCCTTCACGAGGTAATTGTGCTTGGTGATCGGCATCGTGATCCCCTGGATGTCCGACTCCTGGAACGCGTCGTTCCCGAGCATCGTGGTCGGGACCTGCCCGGTGATCGCGACGACCGGTATCGAGTCCATGTACGCCGTGGCAATGCCGGTGACGAGGTTGCATGCACCGGGCCCGGACGTCGCGAGGCATACACCGACACGGCCGCTGGCGCGGGCGAACCCGTCCGCGGCATGGGCTGCTGCCTGTTCGTGCCGTACGAGGATGTGCCGCAATGGTGAATCGTAGAGTTCATCATAGATCGGCAGCACTGAGCCGCCAGGGTAGCCGAATATCGTCTCGACCCCCTCGCGCTGCAGTGATTCAACGAGGATTTTTGCCCCGGTCTTCATGCTCTTCCCTCAATAGTCTGTTCATGCCGGCGATCATCGCCTCGACGCTCGCCATGATGATATCCGTGCGGGCGCCACGGGAAGTTATTATCTTCCCGTTTTTACTTAACCTTACCGTCACCTCGACGAGCGCATCGGTGCCGCCGCTGATGGCGTCGACATGGTACTCCTCGAGCCGGATATCGGCTGCGTCGGCCACCGATTTGCGGAGCACCTGCATCGCGGCGTCCACCGGGCCGTCGCCGGTCGCGGCGCCGGTGATCTCCTTCCCGTCCACGATGAGGGTCACCGATGCGGTCGGGATCATGTTGCTCCCCGAGACCGCGGTGAACTGCTGCATCTTGATCACGGGGTTGCACTGGATCGCGAGGACCGCGTCGGCCACCGCCATCAGGTCCGAATCGGTCACCCGTTTCCCCGCGTCGCCGAGCTGCTTGATCCGCCGGACGATCTCTTTGAGCTGGTGGCTGTCCGGAACATACTTCAGCTCCTGCAGGGCCGCCTCGACCGAGGCCGAGCCGGAGTGTTTGCCAAGGACGATCCGCCGCGTCCTGCCGATCTGCTCCGGCCGGACCGACTCGTAGGTGGACGGCTCGCGGATCACCCCGTGGGCATGGATGCCGCTCTCGTGGGTGAAGGCCATCTCGCCCACGAGGGCCTTGTTCACCGGCAGCGGGACGCCGGTGAGGCGCGAGACCAGCGCGGCGAGGTGGTAGATCTCCTCTTTCTTGATCCGGGTGCGGTACCCGTACAGCACCTCGAGGGACATGACCAGCTCCTCGAACGGCGTGTTGCCCGCCCGCTCCCCGAGGCCGTTCACGGTCACGTGCGCACAGGAGGCCCCGCACCGGAGCGCGGCAAAGGTGTTCGTGAGCGCAAAGCCGAGGTCGTCGTGGCAGTGGATGGAGAGCGGGGCGAGCTTCGCAAGCGGCGGGATATACCCCGCGACCTTCTCCGGCGTCAGGAGACCGACCGTGTCGCAGAAGCAGAGCCGGTCGGCACCGCGCCGGACCCCCTCGGCGAAGACCTCGTACAGGAACGACGGGTCCGCCCGCGAGGCATCCTCACCGGAGAGTTCCACGACAAGGCCGCGGCCCTTCGCGTACCCGACCGCGTCCCATGCCATCGCGGCCACCTCGTCGCGGGTCTTGCGCATCTTCTTTTTTATGTGCAGGTCGCTGACCGGAATGACAAGGTGGACCGAATCTGCCCCGCATTCCGCGGCATAATCGATGTCCTGCCGGAGGGCCCGGACATAGGTGCAGATCTCGGCAGCGAGCCCGGCATCCGCCACCCTCCGGATCGCCTCGCGTTCGCCTTCCGATGCGGCAGCGGACCCGGCCTCGATCACATCAACGCCGATATCGGCAAGCTTGGCCGCGATCTCCAGTTTCTGGTCAGGATTTAACGAGACACCCGGGGTCTGTTCCCCGTCCCGTAACGTGGTATCAAAAAAGCGCAGGTTTTCAGCGAATAAAACACTCACTCATGGTATACACCATGATACAAACTGGGAAAGGAGACTATAAAAACGTTCGGGCACGCGGTTCCGGTGTATCCTGGGTTCTTTACCGTTTCAACGAGACGGAGGCAGCGGATGGTATACTGCCATCCCGAAATGATGCATCAACCGGCACTTCCCGGGATACGGTCATGACCTCGCACAAAAACTCCTCATGGCCCTCCGGAAAGATTTTTACTGATTTGAATTATAGTGGGGCTAAGGATAGTTTTCTTTTGCCAAAAAAAGAACATCCGTATGCTCAGACCTGTAGTGGGGAATCCCGTGTACGGAAACTTCATCTGTTCCGGAATTGCATGAGGGAATACCCGGCAGAAGGACTTCGGGGTAACAATTACTTTTATCAGTCATCAGGCAATAGCACTCATGCAGGAGTGTACCGTGAAGAAGGAATCGATACTGATCGTGGAGGATGACTATATCGTTGCAAAGGTCATCGAGAAGAACCTCCTCGATCTTGGCTATGCGGTCGCAGGACTGGCAGCGACGGGTGAGGATGCACTGGTACAGGTGGGGGGTGCACGACCGGACCTCGTGCTCATGGACATCCACCTTCAGGGAGAGATGGATGGCATCACGGCATCTGAAAAAATACGTGCTGCCTTCAACATTCCCGTAGTGTTTCTCACCGCATTCTCTGACCGGCAGACATTTGAGCGGGCACTGGTGACCGCACCGTACGGGTATATCATCAAACCATTTTCCAAGAATACCCTGTCAGCCACGATCAAGGTGGCCCTGAATAAGAAACTCGCGGACCGGAAAGTGAACGACCGGAATTTCTGGCTCGACACTACCATGAGATCCTTGCCGGAGGGGGTCATTACGGTTGACGCAGCGGGAAAGATCATCTTGGTCAACCTGGCTGCAGAGCAGATGACCGGATGGACGAATAATGAGGCATATATGAAGCCGCTGGATACAGTCCTGACCTTTGTGGATGCTATCAGCGGGCAGTCCTTTCACTACTACATCATGCCTATTCTTCACGAGGGCATCATCGGCACCATTCCCAACGATTCTTTTGTCCTCTCAAAGCACGGGATACGGCCCCTGATCGAAGAGAGCTTTGCCTCGCCCGTCAGGAATGACAAGGGGGATATCAGCGGGGCGGTCATTGTGCTCTATCCCAAAACTTTTGGCCAAGTCTCCCGGCAAAGGACACAGGAACCAGAGCTGGAAGATACCCGGGCGCGGGAGATCAGCATCGCGTTTGAAAAACAGAAAGGGCGGATGCCGGAACCTTCGGCTCCCTTCGATGCAACCGGATGGTATGATCGCGGAAATTATCTGCTCTTCCTGCGCCGTTATGAGGACGCGATCACCGCGTACGATAACGCCATCGCGATGAACCCGATGAATTACCAGTCCTGGTACGGGAAAGGCACGGCACTGGAAAAGATCGACCGGGTGGCGGATGCGCTGGAGGCTTATAACAAGGCACTCTCGATTCACCCCAGAAGTTCCCGGATCCTCGATGCAAAAGGGGTATTGTTAAAGAAAACCGGCAAAAAGGCAGAGGCAGAACGATGTTTTGAACTCGCACGCCTCTATGCTGCATAAGGCGACGGAGGTTTCTGCTCCAAGCGCATAAAGAACCATGAGGAAATTACTCTCCTCTTGCAGCCATGCCGCACGGGAGTATCCGCAGGATCCTCTGGCCAGATGATTCCTGTACCGGGTGAAGTAGTTATCGGGTTATTGAACCGGGTCCCGCACGGCAATTACGGCGTGCAGGGGAACCGGATGACGAATGTGGTCCCTTTTCCCGGGCGGAGTTCGAAGGTCCCCCGCATCTGGTGGGCAGCAAGACCGTTGATGAGCTGGAGACCAAACGATGGCGATCTCCGGAAATCAAGACCTGCCGGAAGCCCGACTCCGTCATCGCTGACCATGAACTCGCACTCTTTCTCACCCGCTTTCGTGAGCTGGATAACGATGGTGCCGTGCCTCCCGTCGGGAAACGCATGTTTTAAGGAATTTGAGATGAGTTCATTTGCTATCAGACCACACGGGATGGCGAGATCCATGCTCAGGTGCGTTACCGGAAGCCGGATCTCAACGGAGATCTCATCCGTACTCCGTCCGTACGAGGCGAGCAAGTAGGAGACCATCTCGTTAAGATAGGTGGAGAAATCTATCCGCGCATAATCGTTCGAACGGTACAGACTCTCGTGGATGAGCGCCATTGTTTTGATCCGGTTATAACTCTCCTCAAAGAGCCGGCGTATCTCCGGGTCGGTGACCTGGGTGGACTGCAGTTCGATCAGGCCCGAGATCACCTGCATGTTGTTTTTTACCCGGTGATGCACTTCACGGAGCAGGATCTCTTTTTCGGTAAGGGACCGTTGCAGCTGGTCTTCAGTCTTTTTCCGGTCGCTGATATCCATCACGTTCAGGATGATCATCCCGTCAGGCATCCGGGCACCGGAGATCATGACCGGGATTGTTGTCCCGTCTCTCCGGGAAAGAAGGGTCTCGGTGATCAGCAGCCCTTGGTCCTTCCAAGCCTGATCAGTTACCAGGCTGCGGGACAGGGTCTCAGGGATCACCCGGGAAAGGGGGCTGCCCGTGATGGTGCCCGAATCAAACCCCAGAATCGAAAGCCCTTTGCGGTTCACTTCAGTAATGATGAGGTCATGGTCTTTTGGTTCTGCCAGAAAAATGCCGTTATCTGAGTAGTCAAAGATACCGTGGTACCGTGCTTCTTGGGTCTTCAGGTTCTCGGTCAGGGTAGAGATGAGGAGGACTGCAACGACAAGGACATAAAAACTGGCGGTTGCGGTCGTATAGGTCAGGTTCAGGGATCTGGGATAACTGTAGAGATACACAATGAGGATATTTACCACACTGATAATAACGGCAAAGAAAACAGCTTTTTTGGGAAACCAGTATGCAGCGACGATAATAGGGATGTAAAGAACGAGAGGGGTTATGATGAGAACATCCCGGAGCAGGCCAAGCAAGATGAGACCGAATGCAAATGCGAGCGAGAGACCAAGAGCGATCACTTTGATGTCAGGGATTTCAGTGACCCGTTTAAACCAGTCCGAAGTCATAGAGGTCTCCGTAGTTTTGTTCCATTATGCATACTCGCTTCAACCGACTTAACCATTATGGCAGGAGGTTCCGGGGCAGTGGATTACCGGGTTTTATCAGATGGATTTAAAATTCAGGGAACAATATCTGTGCATCGGGATTTTCTTTATCAGACCTGATCGCCGTTCGCAATCACTTCCGGTACCGCTTCCTTCGTAAAAAGGTCACTTTTCATTGAGCCAGCCATGCACGCGCAAATAAGGGGAAAAGTCGTTATGATCAATACCAAGCTGATACAACCGATCCTTGATAAATCCGCCAAGGAATTTTCCGTTGGGCATTTCAACTCCGTAGAAATACTCGAAATGAAGTCTATCCGTTTCTGTACTTCCCACGATAGACTTCACTATTGCGATGGCCTTCTCCGGTTTTATGTTGTGCGGATCTTCGAGAGTATTAAGGGCAGCAATTTTTTGTGCTTCATAAGAAAAGAGTATAGATTGATCAAGCGCCTTCAGAACGGGGTAAACTTCCGCATAGATCTTCCTGATATCGTCCTCATGGGATGTAATCTTCTGTATTAACTCGGCTTCAGTTGCAGTTGCTGACATCAAGGAGACCCCTCTTTTATAACCTATATTTATAAAGTTCTGAGATCCGATTCTGATACCCTGGCAGATATCGATCAAATCATAACATCGTGTCATGTTATACTTATCTCCAATTATCTCCCAAAAGCCCCGTCAACCTGTCAGCGCCGTAGTACTATATAGCGTTCCGTACAGGATGCCTGTTGTTGGTTTTGCGTCAGGTAAGCGGTTGCTGAATCGCGATAAGATGCAGGGAAGAGCTTAATTCAGCTGCATTATTCTGGATCCAATCCGGAAACCCCTTCCTGCTATGACGAAAATCCAGAAACACTCCTCACGGTCTACGGCTACCGGTATCGGGATTATATATCACTATTGAGTCCCCGGATATGGTACAGGATTATATGCTCGCTGTCCTAATCTTGAATGAAGAATACATGCGACTTTCCATAATAGAACCGCATGCCAGCAGGTAATGGATGATGACATCACCAACACCGCTCAATGATCCTTCCCTGTATATCAACCGTGAACTGAGCTGGATCCGGTTCAACCGCCACGTCCTGGACGAGGCGCGGGACGAGCGGCACCCCCTTCTCGAACGGGTGAAGTTCCTTGCCATCTTCGCCAACAATCTCGACGAGTTTTTCATGATCCGGGTCTCTGGTCTCCAGCGGCAGGCGGCAAAAGGAGTGCTGAAGGCACCGCCTGACGGGATGACGCCATCAGAGCAGCTGGCGGCGGTCCAGAAGGCGCTGCTGCCGGAACTCGACCTTCAGAATGACTGCTGGAACAAGGAGATCCTGCCCAGACTTGCGGCATCGGGCATATTCATCCACGCATATGCGGAACTGAATGACGAACAGAAAAGAGCACTCCACACGTTCTTTGTCGAGGAGGTCTTTCCGGTCCTCACCCCGCTCGCGTTTGACAGCGCCCACCCGTTCCCCTTCATATCCAACCTGTCGCTCAACCTCGCGATCATCGTCAGCGATCCTGCAAAAAAGGAGTTATTTGCACGGGTCAAGGTACCGACTAACCTCTTCTCCCGGTTGATCCGGATTCCCGACCCGGCCAGAAACGCACATCCTGACGACAAGAATGTGGACTTTGTGTACCTCGAAGACGTCATTGCCGCCCACCTTGACATGCTCTTTCCCGGCCTCGAGGTCGTGGGATCGTTTCCCTTCCGGATCACCCGCGATGCCGATCTCGACATCGAAGTTGACGAGGCCTCCGATCTCCTGACCACCGTCGAGGAGGTCATGGAGCAGCGCGCCCGGGGAAATCCCGTCCGGATCGAAGTCGACTGCTCGATGCACGAGAATATCTGTCATATACTCGAGAAAAAACTGGGTGTCGGCTCCCATATGGTCTACCGGATAGGGCACCCGGTGGGCATGGCCGATCTCATGCAGCTCCTCTCGCTCGACCGTCCCGACCTCAAGGACATGCCATTCCAGCCATCGATCCCCCCGGAACTCGCGGAGGAGAAGGATATTTTCTCCGCGATCCGCAAAAATGATATCCTGCTGTACCACCCCTACGACAGTTTCTCGCCCGTGATCAATTTCATCCGGCAGGCGGCACATGACCCGGATGTCCTCGCGATCAAGATTACATTATACCGGGTAGGCAGCAATTCCCCGATCGTCAGCACGCTTCTGGAAGCCCGCGAGAACGGGAAGGCGGTTGCTGCGCTAATCGAACTCAAGGCGCGGTTCGACGAGGAGAACAATATTGGCTGGGCACGGGCGCTCGAAGCCGACGGGGTCCATGTGGTCTATGGCGTCGTGGGGCTCAAGGTGCATGCAAAACTCTGCATGGTAGTCCGGAGGGAGAAAGACGGGATACGGCGGTACATGCACCTCGGCACCGGCAACTACAACGCGACGACCAGCCGCATTTACACCGACTTCGGGATGTTCACCTGTGACCTGGACATCGGGCACGATGTGGCAAACCTCTTCAACTTCCTCACCGGTTACGCCCGTTTTGACCAGTACCGCAAACTGGCCGTCGCGCCGGTTACCCTGCGCAGGACAATTCTCGAGCGGATCGAACGGGAGATCATCCGCCACCGGGAGCATGGCGACGGGTACCTTGCCTTCAAGATGAATGCCCTTGTCGATCCGGAGTGCATTGCTGCCCTGTACCGCGCGTCCCAAGCCGGCGTGAAGATCGATCTCCAGGTACGGGGCATCTGCTGCCTGCGGCCGGGCATTCCCGGCGTCAGTGAGACGATCGCGGTCAGTTCGATCGTCGGCCGTTTCCTTGAGCATGCCCGTATCTACTATTTCCGCAACGGGGGGAACGATGAGGTATATCTCGGCAGCGCGGACCTCATGCCGCGGAACCTCGACCGCCGCGTGGAGGAACTGTACCCGGTGGAGGACCCGGCCATAAAAAAGATGCTCGTCTCCACGATCCTCGATATCCAGCTCAGGGACAACCAGAAGCTGCGGCTGCTCAGAAGCGACGGTACCTACGAGCGGCGGATACCCGCTCCCGGTGAGACTCCTCTCAATGCCCAGGCATGGTTTGTCGGGCACCGGGGGACTTGGTATCATGAAGGGAAGTGAGCGGCCGGAACCGGTAAGCGGATCCTGTTTTTTCGGAGTGCAGCGGTTGCTGCCGCTGCTCGATGCATTTACAAAAGAGATAACCGGTGTCAGGAATGGGGAGGATATCGAGCACATCCACCGTATGCGGGTAGCATCCCGCCGGTTACGCGCGGCGCTTCCCCTGTTTTGTACCTGCTTCCCGGAAAAGCAGTACCGTCTCTGGACCGCAGAGATCCGGAAGGTCACCCGTGCACTGGGATCGGCGCGTGATGCCGATGTCCAGATTGCATTTTTAAACAAATACCTCCGGAAGCTGCAGGAACCGGTCTCAGGCCCTCTTGGTAGTGTACCGTCACCAGCCGGGCCCCCTCAGCACTCTCTTGATCTGGTTCTCTCCCGGCTGCAGAAAAAACGGAACGGCTTCCAGGAGGATGTCATCCATGCTCTCGATGAACTGGAGGGAAGCCGCGTGATGGACGAAATCCATGCGGCCTGCCGTGAAATCCTGCCAGAACACGGGCGGATACGCAGGAGACCCCGGATGTATGGTCTTCCTGCGGTTGCGGCGGCCCGGATAGGAAGACGCCTCCTCGGCCTCTTTTCCTATGAACCCTGGGTGCACAACCCGGATGCGGTAACGGAACACCATGCTATGCGGATCTCCGCAAAGAAGCTCCGGTATACCATGGAGGTATATGCCCCGCTCTACCGGCGTCAACTGAAAAAGCCGATTGCCCGGGTCAAAAAGCTCCAGGACCTGCTGGGCGATATCCATGACTGCGATGTCTGGATCGACCATATCACGCTTCTTATCATGAAAGAGCGAAACAGGTCGCATGCCCTGCACGACTTCCGCCACGGCAGGCCGTATGCGATCGCCCCGCTCCGGCGGCTGTTGATCAACCGGGAAAAACGGCGGCAGCGGCTCTACCGCCAGTTCGTCCGGTTCTGGGAGTCCCTCCAGCGGTCGGGCATCTGGAACGAGCTGCGGGCAACCGTCATTACCGGACAGAGAAAGGCGTTTTACGTTAAGGCGGCCTCTGCCGGGCTACCTGAACAGGAAGCGATCCAGCGGCTCGCCATGGGAGCACCCGCGCTGCAGGAGCATTGCCAGTTAGTTACCGTTCTCGCGCTCCGGTTATTCGACCAGCTCCGGGACCTGCACCGGATGGGAGACCGCGATCGCGCACTCGTTGAATATGCCGCCCTCCTGCACGACATCGGCTGGAAATACGGGGATAAAGGGCACCAGAAGAGGAGCGCCCGCATGATCCTTGCCGATGAAGGTCTCCCTCTCGGTACACGGGAGCGGGGGATCCTCGGGCTGGTTGCCGGCTTCCACGGCACAAACGTCCGGTTCGCGGCCGACGGGTTATATTATCTCCTCTCCCGTGACGACCAGCAGCGTGTACGGACCCTCGCGGCAATCCTCCGCATTGCTGACGGTCTCGATTACCTCCATCAGCAGACGGTTACGGACATCCGGTGCACGATTAACCCGCACGAGGTCACCTGCGATATCGTGGCGTCGGGAGATGCAACGATCGAAAAGAGGCGGGCACTTGTAAAGGGTGACCTGTTTACCGAGGTATTCGGCCGGGAACCGGTGATTCAGTGAGGTCAAGGAAGATTGGGCCTTCCGGCCGCGTCGTGGCGTTTATCGATATCGGGACAAACTCCGTGCGGATGCTTGTTGTCAGACTGAACCCGAACAATTCCTATACTATCCTTTCCCGGCAGAAACAGCAGGTCCGGCTTGGCGAAGGAGAGTTCGATGACGAGGAGATCCAGCGCGATGCCATCGAGCGCACGACCCTTGTCTGCAAGCGGTTTACGGATCTTGCCCGTTCGTTCAATGCTGAGGAATTCGTCGCTGTCGCCACATCCGCTGCCCGGGAAGCCGCAAACCAGAACGAGCTCTTAACCTCCCTGCGGCACGAAGCGCTTCTCGATGTGCGGGTGATATCAGGGATGGAGGAGGCGCGGTTGATCTATCTTGGCGTGGCAAGCGGGATGCATCTTGGCGACCGGCTGACACTGTTCATCGATATCGGCGGGGGAAGCACCGAGATCGCTCTGGGTGACCAGCAGCAGTACCGGTTCCTTGAAAGTTTCCGGCTGGGCGCGATCCGTCTGACCAACCAGTATCTGCTGCTGAATGACACCGATCCGGTCACTCCGGACCAGTACCGGAAAGTCCAGCAGTACGTGAAAAATGCGATCATCCACTCGGTCCAGAAGATCCGGAAACAGAAACCCGACCTCGCGATCGGCAGTTCCGGCACCATCATGAACCTTGCCGAGATCGCCCAGAAAGCCCTTCACCAGAACGGCAGTGCAAACGGGGCTGTCCTGACCTACCGGGATCTCAGAAAGGTTGTCGACCTCCTCTGTTCACTCTCTCTTGAGCAACGCAGGAAAGTACCCGGTATGAACCCTGAAAGGGCGGATATCATCATTGCCGGTGCGGCAATTCTCGATACTTTCATGAAAGAACTCTCGCTCGATACCGTCAGCATCACGGGCCGGGGCCTTCAGGACGGGCTTCTCGTAGATTACCTCTCCCGGATTGAGAACTTCCCCCTGTTCGGTGAGTTGTCGCCGCGCGAGCGCAGCGTGCTGCAACTGGGACGATCCTGCGGCATCAACGAAGCGCATGCTCGCACGGTCACCGGGCTGGTGCTCGAGCTGTTTGACAGCGCACGGGAACTGAAACTCCACGATTTCGGGGAATGGGAACGCGAGCTTCTCGAATATGCCACGTTCCTCCATGATATCGGCTCGTTCATATCGTTTACCAACCACCATGCCCATTCCTATTACATCATAAAAAATTCTGAACTGCTCGGTTTTGACTTAAAAGAGATCAACATCATGGCAAACCTTGCCCGGTTCCACCGCAAGAAGATGCCCCGGAAGAAAAACCTCGAGATCCTGGATCTCGACCCGCGTGAACAGGAGATGATCCGCGTCCTCTCGACCTTCATACGGCTGGGAGAGAGTCTCGACCGGAGCCACGCTGCACTGGTGCAGCACGTCAGGTTCGTACGCGTGGAAAAAAATACCGTCACGCTTGACGTGATTACGCGGGGGGACTGCCAGCTCGAGATCTGGGGCGTGGAAGCGGAACAGAGGGCATTTGAAAAGGCATTTGGGAAGGATCTCATCATCGAAGTTATCGAGGCAAAACCTGAAGAGAGGTTGCTCTAATCCCATAACCCCGCTGTCTGGGATTCCGACATTTTTACCGCCCATGTCAGTATCAGTGACTGACGGCGTCAATTCTTTTTATCGCACCCGTTCCTTATCGGAGTTCGGGAAGCACTGCCTAGATCGCCCGGATGGGCATTTGCGGTCCTCTCTTTTTGCATTGAATCGAAGCAACCGGCAGACAGGAGGGGAAGGGATTTTTTTGTTCCCTGTTCTTTGGAGAATAGCAGAATGTCTTTGATGGTTATTCCCCCGTGGGGGATATCACCCCGCCTCTCCGGTAACCGAACAGGGTAAGCGGGTTGTCAGAAGGGTGGTATACCTGTCTCAGGAAGACCGGCAGGCAAATGACGGGACGCGAATAAAAAAGGGAGGTTCCTTACTGCTGGGGAGCCTGTTGACTGCCCAGCGCACTCTTGATCGTATCTGCGGTACCTGGGGGAAGGTTCATGCCGTTCAGGACCGCCGGAAGGATCGCCATGATCGCTTTCTGGCCTTCAGGTGTGCTGGCAAAATTCTGCAGGAAGGCGATCCCTTCCTGCGAGCTGAGGTACTTGGTGATCGCAGCTTTTCCATCAGGAGTTGCCAGATAACCGGCTGCCGCTCCCCAGATTCCTCCACCTAATCCACCGAGAGATCCAAAATCCATTTTTTTCACTCCAAACTTAATTTTGCCTGTACATATCCGTGTGGGATATTTTAAAGGTGCTGATACCGGGGGACAGGAATAGATGGTGGGATGGTGGGTAAACAGGGGTTATGATGAGTGGGGGGAACGATGAACTGTGGGATGATCCGGGAGGGGTTCAGTGATATGTGATGGAGGAACCGGAGAAGGGAATTTGAGAATTCTCTGCGAGATGCAACAAAGGAGCGGAAGAAGCATCACAAAGTGATGCTTCGAGATATGACAAAGAAACAGGAGCAGAGATCCGAGAGGATCCCGGTGAACCCTAGAGCTTCTTCAGGGCCTGCACGAGCTTCCCAACCGTCTCCTGTGCGTCGCCATAAAGCATCCGCGTATTGTCTCGGTAGAACAGGTCATTCTCGATCCCGGCGAAACCCTTTCCCTGCCCGCGCTTAAGGACGATGACATTCTTTGCCTGTTCAACATCAAGGATTGGCATGCCGAAAAGCGGGCTGCCCTGCCGGTGCGCCGCCGGGTTGACAACGTCGTTGGCACCGATGACGAGGATCACGTCGGTGCCCGGGAATTCCGGGTTTATCTCGTCCCGGTCGAAGAGGTGGTCGTAGGCGACTCCTACCTCGGCAAGAAGGACGTTCATGTGCCCGGGCATTCGCCCGGCGACCGGGTGGATTGCAAACTTTACCCGGATATTCCTGCTCTCAAGCAGATCCGTCAGTTCCTTGACCTTCTGCTGGGCCTGGGCGACCGCCATACCGTAGCCGGGAGCGATGATCACTTTGTTCGCGTAGGCAAGCATGACCGCGACATCGTCAGCTTCGATCGACTTCATGCTGCCCTGGATCTGTGCCCCCTTCTCCTCTGTCGCGCCGAATGCACTGAAAAAGACGTTTGTAATCGAGCGGTTCATCGCCTTTGCCATATTGAGCGTCAAAAGAGAACCTGCAGCGCCGACAATGACGCCCGCGACAACCATTGCATAGTTGGGGGCCGCAAACGAGAAGCCGTCGAATGCGACGGCGAGCCCGGTAAAGGCGTTGTACATCGAAATCACGACCGGCATGTCAGCCCCGCCGATCGGGAGTGTCATCAGGAACCCGAACACAAGCGAGAGGACAAAGAACAGGGGGAGATACAGGGCGATGGTCAGGGGGATCCAGGACGGGTTCCAGATAACGAGCACGCCAAACGCGATGGCCAAGGCAAGAACCGCCATGTTGACGACCTTCTGGCCAAAAAAGGTGATCGGTCGCGGTTGCATCCAGCCCTGGAGCTTCAGAAATGCGATGAGGCTCCCCGCGAATGAAACGGCACCGATGAGACCACCAACAACAGCGAGGGAACTGGCAGTGGTGGGGGTGTTCCCGAGGAGCTCGACGGCCGAGATACCGGCCGCCGCTCCGCCACCCAAGCCATTGAAGAGCGCGACCATCTGGGGCATACCGGTCATCGCTACACGCTTCGCCGCGATGTAGCCAAAGCCCCCGCCGATGACGATCCCGATTGCCATCAGGGCAACGTTGGTGAGGTGCGGGGTAAGGAACGTGACAAGCGTCGCGATCAGCATCGCGGCGCCGGCCCAGACAATCCCGCTCCTCGCAGTGAGCGGGTGACTCATCCGTTGCAGGCCGATGATGAAGAAGAAGATCGTCGCAATGTAGATTGGGTCGATCATCCAGGAAATGTCGATCATCTCATGCCCCCTTTCCGGGCTTTTTCCCGCTGCGGTCGAACATCTGTAGGATCCTCTCCGTGACAACGTAGCCGCCGGTGACGTTTGCCGCCCCAAAGATGACCGCGACAAAGCCGATGATCTGCTCTAGAGGCGTGGTTGCGAGACCAAGCGCGACCATCGCACCGACAAGCACAATCCCATGGATGAAGTTCGAGCCGCTCATCAGGGGTGTATGGAGGATGACGGGTACCCGGCTGATGACAACGTAACCGGTAAACGCGGCCAGCATCACGATGTAGATCGCGGTCCAGAACATGGATATGTCTATCATGGCTTTCCTCCGCCCAGAAGATCGCGTGTCGGTCCGTGGCGCACCTCGCCCGCGTGGACTAAAAGGCTCGCTACTAGGATCTCGTCCGTAAACTCCCTGACGAGAGCCCCGTCCTTGTCAAAGAGGAGCGTCAGAAACGACTGGAGATTCTTTGCGTACATCTGGCTTGCATGGAACGGCACCTGGGCCGGGAGGTTCTGCGGGCCGATGATGGTCACGCCCTGCTCACGGATAGTCTTACCTGCCTGCGTCAGCTCGCAATTGCCACCCGATTCGGCAGCCAGATCAACGATGACAGCACCCGGCTGCATCCTTGCGACAGTTTCCTTGGTGATCAGGACCGGCGCCCTGCGGCCGGGGATCGCGGCTGTCGTGATGACAATGTCAGCGCGCGCGACAGCGGCAGAGACCATCTGCTGCTCCTTCTCCTTCTCCTCAGGAGTGAGCTCGCGGGCGTAGCCGCCCTGGCCTTCGGCATTGATCTCGAGCTCGAGAAACCTGGCGCCAAGGCTCCGCACCTGCTCGCCCGCCGCGCGCCGGACATCATAGGCCTCTACAATGGCGCCGAGCCGTTTTGCTGTGGCGACCGCCATGAGGCCGGCAATGCCGGCACCCAGCACGAGCACCGTTGAGGGGCGGATCATGCCCGCAGCGGTTGTCAGCATCGGGAGGAACTTCGGGCAGTTACCTGCTCCCAGGATGACCGCCATGTACCCGCCGGCCGTTGCCTGGGAACTGAGCGCATCCATGCTCTGGGCGCGGGTGATCCGCGGGACGAACTCAAGAGCGAAGGCGGTAATCTTCCGGTCGCGCATACGGGCGACCGCATCAAGGTTATTTGCCGCGTTCATAAACCCGATGATAATCGTGCCTTCAGCGAGCTGATCGATATCGGCAACAGTCGGGGGCTGAACGCGCAGCACGATCCGTGCACCGTTAAACAAGTCAGTCCGGCTGAATGCAATCTTAGCTCCGGCAGCCATAAAAAGATCGTCGGGGTAGTACGCGTTCGCTCCTGCGTCATGCTCGATCCTGACCTCATGGCCCGCCTTCGTGAACTTACGGACGACCTCAGGCACGGTCGCCACGCGCTGTTCCCCCGGGGCCAGTTCCTTTGGAACTGCGATCACAACCGGCATGGTTTTACGCCCATTCAAACCGGTCGGGATCATACCATCTGCCTCCAGTGCAGTAACGGGAGTGCTCACGATTCCTGCTCTCCCTGTTCAGCTTTTTCGATACGGAACAACTTCTTCACTCCATGGATGATCTGCAATGTATCGTGAACGTTGAACCTATAGCCTCTTTATTTTACGCACCCGCACCGCGACCCCGCGTCGTGAACGCAGCATCTCGTGGGCCGGCATGGCTGCCCGGCCGGTCGCAATCACACGCGGCCCGGTGACAAGGACCTCATCCCCATCCCGAACCGCCGGGTCGGCGCCGGTTACGCCCGGTGCAAGGATATCCCCCTCGGGTACAAAATTCTCGATGGTGACACGGTAGCCAGAAGGTATCATCTCCCAGCCATCGAATGTCGGGCGCAACAAACCAGTCCACGGATCGATCGAGAAGATCTGCAGGTTGTTTCTGCTGTAGAACAATTCAGGAAAATGCCCTCGCGTAGTTACACCCCTCGTGTCTGTATCGCTGTCAAACTGCCACGAGAGCATACCACGGAGCCGGTCATCTTTCAATCGCCGTTCTCCGGAAAGCGCCTGATCCAGCCGTGCAAGGGCCTTTTCTCCGGTGGGATGTTCCCTGCAGGAATATTCGAGCACAATCCCGCACGTCTCGGCGGCCATCTCTGCCACCTTCAGCGCGCCGCCATCAAGATGTGCAATGATGCGGTCGTACGGGTGGCGGGTGAAATACCGGGACATGATACCGGCAATGACTGCACACTCTTCCGCGTCCCAGTACCCGGTAACCGGCACGTCATAATGGGCGGCAGGATAGATGCATTCCAGTTCGCGGGGAACAAGGCCGAGCGGGGATGTCACGATCAGTTCGTGGGCGCGGCCGGCAACTGCCTGCCGGAACCTCCGGTGGCTCTGCGAAAGAGAATAGGGCTTCCGTGCCGAGCAGGGAAAGAGCACTGCGACCGCGGTCTGAGGCGGGCGGTAGCGGGTCAGCACGCGCTCGGCAAACCTGCGCACTTCGGCACGCTGCATCGACTCCCCCGAATTTGCGCGCATCACGGTGTTGCGAGCGATGGGGGCTGATAGCTCCATAAACGGATACGCGACATCGAGATGCCGCAGGATCGCCACCTGATCTGCGTCCATCCGCGCGCGGGATTCGACAAGCTCGCGCAGCCGGGACTGCCCGATAAACTGGCGTACAAGCGCGATCTCCCGTATGAGCGACTGCCGGTTGTGGGCGGCAAGATCGTGATCACGGCATCCCGGACAGGTGCACATCCCGCTCTCCATTGCACCGGCACCGAACTCTCCTTCCGGCATACAGAAGAGGCCCTGTGCGGACCTGAGGTCAACTGCGGTAAAATCGAACAGTCCGAACCCGGAATAACAGAGGAGATGAACTGTGGCGGGCAGGGCTGCGGCAGGTGCGTACCAGAGCGTATCGGGAGGTGTTTTTTCCCTGAGCGCCATGAGCCATGCAACGTAGTGGCGGGGATGGGAGAGGGCCGTGTGCCAGTCTGCCACCATGACGCAGTCGCCGCTCTTTGCCGGGTTCTCCTGCAGCGGGTGGACGGTGATGGGTTGCTCCTGAAAGAGAGGTGCGTATTTCTCTACAAACGCTGCCGGTGCGAAAAGGGGTATGTTCGTGCCTTCCCGCTTTTCCAGATTGGGGAAGACTGCCTCTGCCTCGATTGCCGCCGGAAACGGAAGACGGATTGTATCCGTGGCAAAGAATCCTGAACGGGCAAGGCCGTCCCTCTTTTTAATCTCGAACCGGATCACGGGATCAGCTCCACAGACTCACCGAGTTCTTGTCGGAATACCCGCTCCCATGGTCCTGCACCGGCAACGGAAACCCTGCTTTCTGGGTTGGAGGCCGCAAGCTTCGCGATCCCACGGCATCCCTGGCGCACCATCGCATCGTCCCAGTCCGGGATCCCGCTCTGCCCGATCGGGAAGGTCTCACTCATTTCCGGGAAGCAGGGTCCAAACGGCGGTTTGAAGAGAAGCACCGCGTCATACCCGGAGCGGATGGCGCCGTCAACTGCGACGAGGACGGTGCATCCCAGACGCAGCCGGGGCAGGCAGCGCTGGAACCGGACGATCTCCGTCCGCGCACAGCTCTCGTCGCCCCGATAAAAGAACCGGCGTTTGGATACCCGGTCATGTGGTTCCAGCTCTGCAGAGTGCTTCAGTAATTCACGGTATCCTGTGAGGAGCTGCGGGTGGCTCCGGCACCGTTCGTCCACCAGTTCCCAGAGCGTACCGTCCGTGATCGCCTGCCGGATCCGTGAAATCTCGGCAAGCGTGACAGCAAGATTGTGAAGTGCCAGCAGGTGCACGCGGTCGGGTGCCGAGCGGATCTCCCGTGCTGAATGGGTGCGGCATACCGCACAGGCACACGGTAGATCAGCCAGTTCATCGATCCGGAAACTGCCGTGGGTAGTGAGGTATCTCCCCTCTTTTGCATAGAGAGCGTAGGCCGCTGAATCGAAGAGGTCGCACCCCATGGCCGTCGCAAGCGCGAACATCGAGGGATGGCCGGCACCGAAGAGATGGACGCATGCTGCAGGAGAGAGTGTCCGTTTTGCCGCAAGGACCACGCTGACCAGTTCCCGGTACCGGTAAGATTCCATGAGTGGCACGACCGCCCCGATGGGGCAGAACAAAAAACCGAGATCGCTCACATCATTTCCGGCCTGCTCGCGGAGATCGGGGAAGATGCCACCTTGGACCGGGCCGGCGATAGGGGCGTCATCCCCGAAGAGATCTTTTGCCTCCCTGAGGCGCTCCATAGTAATAGCAAGATCCCGTTCTGCGGTGCGCCGGTCCGCACCGGGAGATGTGGGAATATCCAGCGGAACCCAGAGATCGCTGCCGATATCCCGCTGAAACGCGAGTGTCTCGCTGTTGGAAATGGCAACTTCACCATAGACCGAGAGCTGGAACGACCCCGAATCGGTCATGATAATACCATCAAAATCGAGAAGCCGGTGAAGCCCGCTCTCGCATGCCGGTTCACGGAACTGCCGGCTCTGCGAGAAGATGTACGCGTTGGTGATCAATGCCCCGACACCCATCTCCTGAAGTTCCCTTGGGGTGACCAGCTGGTGGTGCGGATTGATGACCGGCAGCAGTGCCGGGGTCATCAGGGTTTTTTTCCCGACAACCAGTCTTCCGCGGCGCCCGGCAATATCGCTGTCGAGGCTCTCAAACGCAATCGCCATGCGGTACGAAAACTCCTGTCCATTTCCGGTAGGTGCTCTTCAGGTTAAACGGTTCTCTTCAAAGGAGCCGGAGAATATCTGACCTTCGAATGTGAGCACGTCTACGTTACCGTAGGTCCAGCACCGGTGCGGCAGCCCGGCTTTTTCGCAGGTATGGTCAAGAAATGTCCTTGCGTCCCAGTTATATTCCGTCGCAACCTGGGGAAGGAGAAGACCGCTCGTGCCAAATCCCCGCACGATCAGCCCGTGACGGCCGATCTCGACACGCTGTGGACGGTCTGCGGGATCGCCGGCAAGAGGTTCCGGCACGGTCAGCACGGTCACTTCAAGTTCGAGTTCCGGCACTTCGTCTTTACTGACCTGAGGGAACCGGGGGTCCTCCATCGCTGCAGCGACGGCCACGTGCTCGATGGCATCACCAAGAGGCATGACCGGGTAGGGAAAACCGATGCAGCCCCGGAGGAGCCTGTTTTTATTGAGCGTTACAAAGACACCGCGTTTCTCCGTAAAGACCGGAGGTGTCCTGATCATCGGCTTGGGCTTTCTCAGGACCGCGTACTCGACAGCGCTGCGGGCGATCCGGACCGCGATCTCGCCCTCTTCCTGCGTCAGCAGTTCCATAGAGCCTCCCTCATCCCGGTGATTTTTCTGCTGCGTTCATTTAATTACCTGTCGCCTTCCGTTGCATGGGAGGTCACATCTGCGGACTGCCCAACGGTACTCTTATCAGGATTCCTGCTCCATATGTATCTTGAGAGGGAGAGAGCGGCTGACGGTAGCGAACTGCTGCTGAGGAAAGTCCCCCCACCCGCCGAGCACGCAGCCATACGCAAGTATGGGTGGCGAGAGTCACGGCAATGGCACAGAAACGATACGGCCTGTTCTCAGCCATGAAGCGACTGAGCCCCTGAGGCGAGAAGCGCGTGAGCGCGAGTAACTCGCTGAGCGCAGGAACAGGATACGATGAAACGGCGAAACCCTGCGGGTGCAAGCCAGAACAGGGCAGATGGATCGCTCGGCATCCGCCCGGGTATGGTGCAGAGCTGAATGCCGCACGACAACAGAAGGAGGCTTACTCCTCCCACTCATTCTCTTTACAAATTCTGCAGGTTTTCTGGAATATACCCCAGATGAATTGAGGTACAGAAATTTTCGGGTGACAGCCGTTGCCGGACGCAGTAGTGAATTAAAAAAAGTTCAAAAAATGATTTTTTGGAAAGATCAATCGCTGATGGTGTCCGTGTTCACACGATGAAGTCGTCTGCCTGAGGCAGAGATCACCTGATCCGGGTGAGAAAACCTGTCAGGCGGTCCGCAGAACCGGTCCCGGACAGCGCCGCGAACGTTTCTGCGTGAATGATTTTTCCTGTACCACCACGACGTCCCGTCCTTGAGGATCAGTCAGTTATCCTCTCGTAATACCGGAGCGGGCCGCATCCCCCGCATTTCCCGTCAACAACCAGGTAATCCGGCACAGTCTCCCCGCAACAGGGACAGGTGACCGATCTCCACTTCAGTTTTCCGGTGACCGGTACCCGCACCCGTTCCCAGGAAATGATATCCCGCCGTGCACGGAAGATCTCCTCCTGAAGGCGGTCTTTCATGGTAGGCTTGTCAAATGCCGGACTGTTCGCATACCATGCGTCGATGATGGGGAATTTCTTCAGTTTTGGAAGGTCGATATACACCCTCACGCCTTCTGCCTTTGATCCCAATGAGGGGGTATTCATCGTGATGGCAAACTTCCCGATGGGTATAATGCGAAGGCGGTTGTTGCCGGTCGTGCAGTGCGCGATGACTTGGAGTGCGTCCGGGGCGCACTTCGGGGTCTCGCAGACCGCATAGACCCGATCGCCCCGGGAGGCCCCGAGCAGTTCAAGGGCAAAGTCCACCATCACCGCACTGATCAGAACACCGGGGGCGGGGGAGGTATGGAACGCCACGCATTGGATGATCTCGGTTTTGAGCCGGGGATCGATCCCGTATCGATCCATGCGCCGGGTTATTTCATCAGAAAAATCCGGTAAATGCCCTTTTCCCATGAACACAGATGGGTGAATATCCCATAAACAGTTTTTTCATGGTGCATGATTATTGTGACAACGATCACCAGCTCCCGTTGCAATTGGCATTTCCGCCTTTATTCTTCCTGCAGGCCTGCGAAAGGTACGGTGAAGGAGAAACGGGTTACCAGCCCAGATAAAGTGTCTTTGTCTGCGAGTACGCTTCGATAGCATGGTAACCGTTTTCCCGGCCGATCCCGCTCTCGTTCATCCCGCCGAACGGGACCTCCGGGGGCACGGTCAGGTGTCGGTTGACCCAGACGATTCCGGCCGTCACCTCACGGTAAACTCTCTTTACCACCCCCATGTCTCTTGTCCAGACCGATGCACCAAGTCCGTAACGTGAGCGGTTTGCCTCGTGGATAGCCGTGTCCAGATCCGGCACGGTCATCACGGGCAGGATGGGACCAAAGATCTCGCTCGTGAGGAGGCGGGAGTCGGGTATCACGTCAGTGACGAGTGTCGGCCGGTAGAAAAATCCGCCGTCATACTCACTACCAGCAGGGGCAGAACCGCCGGTCAGGAGGGCTCCTTCATCATTCGAGAGCGCATCGTTGAGAACCGAAAACAACTTCTCCCGCTGGGCGGCGCTGTTCATCGGCCCCATATCCGTGCGGGCGTCAAGCCCGTTGCCCATCCGGAGGGCTTCTGTTTTTTCCTGAAGCTTTTTCAGGAAGATCGTCGCGATCTTCTCGTGCAGGAAAAGACGTTTTACCGCAGTACAGACCTGCCCGGCATTGTAGAATCTCCCGCGGAGCGCGCCATCAACCGCACTATTGATATCCGCGTCGTCCATCACGATCATCGGGTCCGAGCCACCCAGTTCGAGCGTGATATCCTTGAAATGCCCCTCCGCCATCTCACGGATCCGGTGCCCGGTTGCGCAGTCGCCGGTAAATGATATCCTTTTTACCAGCGGGTGCCGGACGATTGCCGCACCGACTGTCTCACCCGGCCCGGTGACCACATTCAGTACCCCCGGCGGAAGACCGGCTTCCTGCAGGATCCGAGCGATGCGAAGGTTCGTAAGGGGGGTAGTCGATGCCGGTTTGAGTACGAGCGTATTACCGGCAAGCAGAGCGGGCCCCGTCTTCCACCCCATGATAAGGACTGGCATATTCCATGGAATTATCGCCCCGCAGACACCAAGCGGGACTCTCGTAACCATGCAGTCACCGGCACGACCAAGCTGGATTGCTTCCCCGGATGGCCGGCCGGCAATGGCGGAGTAATATTCAAGGATGTTCGCACAGCCCCGAACTTCATCAACAGATTCTTTCAGCGGTTTTCCCTGCTCCTGCGTGAGAAGACGTGCAAGTTCCTTGTGTTGTTCCCGGATCTTCTCCGCCGAACGGCAGAGGATCATCCCGCGTTCCCGGGATGTCTTCTCCGACCATGATGAAAATGCCGCTTCTGCTGCCTCGACAGCGGCACCGGCATCTGCAAACGAGCCTCTGGGAACACGTTCGATGGTCTTACCGGTCGCCGGGTTAATAACGTCCATCCAGAGATTATCTGCTGATGCCACCTCCTTGCCATTGATTACCATGTGCATGAAAAGGGCTCCTTTATACGATTTTTAGTTCTGTGTATCCCAATCCCACTATAAAGAGCCGATGGATATACCCAGGAAAAACCGGGCCGGCTCCACGTCAAGGTGATTAAAGCTAACGCGATTGTCTATGACCTGTCAGGAGCACTGAACGCATTCGCTGATATGATCATTGCTGATGATTTCCCCTGAAAATCAGATTATAACTACAATCAGATTCATGCGAGTCAGCCTCTTTACCCGCCATGCCCCGGAGAGTTCCTGAGGCGGGATAACCCTCGCAAATCCGGTCATATGAATGATTTTCATGGTTCGCGTGCGGACCTGATCAGTTCGTGCCTGTTTCTCCAGAGCCGTTATTACCTTCAGCATTTTTAGTAGATTTTCCGGCATGATCCGGTCAAAGAATACGGCTTCTCCGGGTACGAAGATACTGGTAAAAATTAATCCCGTGCATGTTCGTGATAGGGTATATATGGTGCACTACGAACCAACTGGCGAAATTATGGCAATGCACAAGAACTGTTTAATCAGTCGTTGAAAAAGATTATGGAGTTTTGTCTTTTTTGAGTTTTCTTAAAAGTAATACAATCACGAGAATTCCGACAACCAGCCAGACAATCATCAGGATGACGGTAAGTAGTATCCCAAAGAACATGAACGCAGTATGGACCCCGCCTTTACCGTGCACCGCGCCGGCGCTGCTCCGCATTCCCGGATAGGTTCCCCGCATTCCTCTTCCATAGCCGGAACCCCGCATCATATAACCGTGACCCGCCATACCGCCATTTGCCGTCATATTCTGATAGTAAGCCATATGGGATGTTCCGTTCCCCCATCCGCCGGGAACTGCTGCCGGCGGGTCTGCAGCGGCGACCGTGCTGATTACCGCAACACTGAGAAGTATGATCAGGATGCTGATGATGAGGCCATGTTTCATTAGATAGTCATACCATTTCATGATGAATGCTCCATTTGTTAACCAATAGTTACATCCACGTGCATTCCGTGGTGATGCCATGATTGCCCGGCGGATTCGTTGAACCTGGTACGGCTCGTTATTGCTCAACTATATTGCCGGGCGGTTATCAACACGGTGACATGCCCGACGCACCGCGCAGCTGCTGTTCTGTTACTATCAGCTCCTGTACCGGAGCGGTTAGATTCCCCTAGCGTCCTGGCGTTGTATTTGCAACCTGCTGTCCCTCGGTATCACCGGCATTTCGGATCCACCCTGCAGCGATGATCTCCCCTGCGAGAAATACTTACGTAAGAATCGCAATAAGCCGGGTCTTTTTCATGGCATCGTTCTCTTGTGATCGATCCAATGTCTACAACCACTATGGTGATTTGTTAGACATTAAGTAACATATTAACTACATATAGTTATATAAACTTAACTTTAATTCTCGCGAATTGATCATGGTGCCTTTGGCCGGGGATGCGTCACCTTGTCAAAAATTCACCCGGAAATGGTTCTGGTGCATTTTCGTAGCTTTTTCATTGAACCCAGGGAATTTACTGGGAGTAACCAGGTACTCATGGGGGGGGAGACAAAAAGGTCTCTTTACCCTGTCCATTCCTTCGTAAACGGCATGCACATCGGGATCATACAGGAATCGTCTATTCAACCGGCCCTCTCCCTCAGCGACGGTAAAATCCCTCAATAGAATCTGAAAAAGGATGACTCCCTGTATGTACGTGATTTTTTAGATGTTGATCGTATCCGATACCCTAAAGTATATTCCCATGGAGAAGGGAATGATCACCGGTGAAAAAAGAGGAGACAGACTGGTTGATCTATCACCTTATCGCGCAGGAAACGGCAGGAACCGTGGATGCGCTGGTAGAGGCCAGTGGGATCAATGCACCAGCGGTCTGTGCATCGCTTGAACGGCTCGACCGGTACCTGCTTATTGAAGTTGCCGATGGAAAGGCCCGCGTGCTCTCAGTAGGAGAATCGTTCCTGAAATGCCAGATGCGGAACGCGTGCGATTTTCCCCTGACTCTTGAAAATGGCGTCGTCAAGGTAAGGAAGCCTTGACATGCCGGCGAATGAAGTTGTCATCCTCCGCATCGGTCACCGTCCGGAACGAGACCAACGGGTGACTACCCATGTCGCCCTGACCGGGAGGGCACTCGGCGCGACGGGCATGTATCTTGCCGCTGCCGATAAAGGGGTGGTGGAAAGCGTCAGGGACGTGACGGAAAGGTGGGGCGGGCAGTTCTTCTGCGAGGATGCTGTCAGCTGGCGTTCCTGTATCCGCACCTGGAAAACGGAAGGCGGAAAGGTCGTCCACCTGACAATGTACGGCCTTAACCTGCCGGATATTATTGGCGAAATCCGACCGCATGAAAAGATCCTTGTGGTCGTCGGGGCGGAAAAAGTGCCGGGAGAGATGTACGGACTTGCGGATTATAACGTCGCTGTCACCAGCCAGCCACATTCAGAGATCTCAAGTCTCGCCCTGTTTCTGGATCGTCTCTTTGCCGGTGCCGAGCTGTCCGGCACATTTCCGGATGCAAAGATCCGCATCATCCCGTCCCGTGCAGGAAAGCAGACGGAGGAACCGTGAAAGGCCGGATTCTTGTCGCCGGTTTTACCACCCGCCATGTCGCGCAGTCCGCCGCTGCCGCCGGATATGAGGTCTGCGCGGTGGATCATTTCTGCGACCAAGATCTCGCGTGGTGCACAAAAGACCAAGTGCAATTTGACGAACTGGACGATCTGCCCGATGCTGTCGACCGGATGTGCCGGAAGCACACGTTTGAGCTGCTGGTAGTTACGTCGGGCGCTGAGGATCTCGGTTCCGCCATTCCGCTCTGCGGCACCCCGCAAAAACGTATCCGTCGGTTCCTCGATAAACTGGACATGCAACACTTTTTTGAGGGACTCGGCGTCCCCGTTCCCCGGCTCACCGGTGCCGGGAAGTATCCCACGATGGTCAAACCACGCCGTGGTGCCGGAGGCTGGCGGAACGCAGTGGTCCGGAACCATGCCGGTGAGGATGAGTGGATCTCCCGGTACCCGGGAGTCTCGTACATACGCCAGCAGGTTATCGAAGGCATTCCGGCAAGTGTCTGCTGCGTGGCAAACGGCTCCGCGGCGGTGGCACTGGCGGCAAACGAACAGATCCTGAGGGGTAGCGGGGAATCGGCGTACGGGTTCTGCGGATCTGTCACCCCGATTGACCACCCTATATGCAATACGATGATGGAAATCGCGGAGCAGATCGCCGCTGCAAGCGGGTGCACGGGAACCATCGGCATTGATTTTGTGATCAGCCGGGACATACCTTATGCCATCGAAGTGAACCCGCGGTTCCAGGGAACGGTCGATACCGTCGAGGCGGCGTACGGTTGTAACCTGTTTACCGCCCATGTAGATGCATGCAGGGGGAATCTTCCGGTTCGCCGGCCGCCCATACGGTACGCTGCCCGCAGTATCCTCTTTGCCGATCGTGACCTGGTGCTCACTTCAGACTTAAAAATGCTGGCACCTGCCGTTGCCGATATACCGTGGCCGGGAACATTTTTTGAGGATGAACAGGCGATTGTCAGTATCTACGGAACCGGCGCCTCCCGGGGTGAAGCGCTCTCTGTGCTGGATAAGAATATTAGCATCGTCCGACAATATATGCGGTGATGGATGCCGTGGAAGAAGCGCTGAACGAACCGGCAATCCGGTCCTATATTCACCGGTTGATTGGCGATGAAGGGCTCGATCTCTTAGAGAGGTTTCCCAAGGAAGGCGAACACAGTGACGAGGACCTTGCCGCCAGCACCGGCATCAACCTGAACTCCGTGCGGCACACCCTGTACACGCTCTATGAGAAAAGGCTTGCCGAGTACCACAGGATCAAGAATAACGAGACCGGGTGGCTGACCTATCTCTGGCAGCTCCGGATGGACCATATTTACGATGCGATACGTGAGGACATGGGGATCGTACTCGATAAGCTGGAACGTCGGGCACGGTATGAAGAAGAGAACGATTTTTACATCTGCAAGGAATGCCATATGATCTTCACGTTCCCTCAGGCGATGGAATGCGAGTTCCGGTGCCCGAACTGCGCGCAGCCGCTCTCCCATTTCGACAACGAGATGCTGTTAAAATCGCTACGGGAGCGTATCGATGCCATAAAGAAATCTCTCGGACATGCATGAGGATTTGGATCGCTGCGCCAGGATGCTGAAAAAGGCCGGGTGTAGTGCAAAGGTGGTCGCACACTGCCGGGCAGTCTGTGCATGTGCATTCGAATACGCAGAAAAGGACCCGTTTGCAGACCGTCATCTGGTTACCTGTGGCGCCATGCTCCACGATATCGGGCGGGGGAGCACCCATTCGATCCGGCATGGGCAGGCCGGAGCTGACCTGTTGCGATCGATGAACGTACCGGAACCTGTTGCACGGATCATTGAACGCCATACCGGCGCGGGGCTTACACCAGACGAATGCACATTACTTGGTCTGCTGCCCAGAAACTGCATGCCGGAGACCACCGAGGAGAAGATTGTCACCCACGCGGACAACCTGATCGCCGGGGTGTCAAGGGTCGGCATTGCGGAGAGCATCGCCTCTGCAATTTACCTGAAAAAAACGATCCGGAAACGGATGTACCGGCTTGCGCAGGACGTGGAACTGCTCTGCCCATAATCGGGCGGCAAACTTCAGATGATAACCTGCTTTACTTGGGGAAGGACGCGGATCTCACTGGCAACCCCGGCGGGTAGCGGGTCTTCGACAATGATGACCAGTTTTGGCTCTTCAGAGAACTGAGGGTCGGTCACAAAGATCTGCCGGATGGAGAGCTCGTGGGCGGACAGGACGCGGACAGCCGCCCCGACAATCCCCCGCTCGCTGGCGTTCTTCGGCAGCACCGTAATAACGGAAAATCCGAGGGATTCTGCAACCCTGCTCAGGTCAGGTGTCACCCGCAGATTGAGAAACAAATCCCGGAGAAGCGGGCGTTCAAGAATCCGCCGGGCCGTCGCATCGACGACACGACGATCCGAGCCGATCGCCTTGGCCACGGCAGTCGCCGGGATCTCAATACCGTTGCAGATGATCCTTCCCGCTTCATTGACCCCGAAACCATTTTCCAGCAGGAAACGGACAACCCGGCACTGTGAGGGTGAATCGGCGAATTCGTGAACGATATCCGACCACATACAAGTCACTATGCGCAGACGTATATAAATATACATCTGTGTTCATTAGATCCCATCAGAGTACATATAATATATGGAACGATCCGCAGGAGATTGCACGTGCCGGATTCTTCCGGTATGAACTTGTTGCCGATATTCATGCACCCGAAGTGTTTCATGTTATTGAAACGTGGGAGAGCCAGAAACACCACGCTGAACATATCGCAGATTTTCCTCTGCAGGAATTTTGCAAAAACTGTACCATGATATCTGGTCCGGACCGAATTGACAACCTGTGAGATCCTCTCATCGCAATCAATCATGACAGATGACTGACAGGATATTGCTGAGGTCATGACGACGTAGCATGTTTTTAAGAACCAAAATTTCCCGGAAACAGTCCGGATAAGATCCCGTGCGGTAAAATATTTCCCGAACAGAAGCAAACAAGGCACGTCCAGCAGAACAGCCATACACTATGGGTTTAAATCCATGAACTTTTTACAACTGAACTATGGATATCCGGTCGTACTTTGTCCCTGGAGCACTTATTGTGTCACTTCTTATTGCGGCCGGTTGTGTCTCCTTTTCCATAGACTCCGTTTCGTACAGCAACAATAACCTGACGGTGTATATCACCGGCAGCAGCCCGGCCAACGCAAGTCTCCAGGTGCGAGTCTTTCAGGTTCAAGATTTCGGGCAGAAGGAGCAAGAGGTCACCATCGTGCCGGTAATACTGGAAGGCGGCAGGAATGTGATCGCGGTGCCACTCCATCTCGGGCCTGGGACATACAAACTTTATATCTACCTGATCGCCAACAGTGAACGCCAGCCGGCAGTCATACGGGACATCGCGGTGTGAGCGATGCCGGCGCCGGATCCCAACCTGATCGCCGCCGCCCGTGGTGCGGTGCCTGCGGACGTGGTATACCGGAATGCCGAGATCTTTGATGCTTTCTCCGGTGGCTGGGAACATTCCCATCTTGCGGTTAAGGATGGTACCATTGTCGGGATCGGCAGGTCGTACCGGGGATTACGGGAGCAGGATCTCAATGGCCGGTATCTTCTCCCGGGCCTTATCGACGCCCACGTGCACATTGAGAGCTCGCTGCTCGTCCCGCAGGAGTACGCACGCCTCGTCGCACGTCACGGCACGACAACCGTTATTGCGGACCCGCACGAGATCGCAAACGTCGCAGGGACGGAAGGCATCGGGTTCATGCTTGCCGGCCGGAAGGGGGCAGAGGTCGATATCCTGTACCTTCTCCCTTCCTGCGTGCCGGCAACACCTGCGGACAAAGGTGGTGCAGTGCTTGACGCCCCGACACTTGCATGCTTCATCGGACGCGACGGCGTTCTGGGCCTCGGCGAGATGATGAATGTTCCGGGAGTGCTTACCGGTGAACCGGGAATCCTTGCCAAACTCGCGCTCACCAGCATCCGGGACGGACATGCGCCGCTGCTCTCCGGAAATGATCTGAACGCGTACGTCCTTGCCGGTCTCCAGAGCGATCATGAGTGCACCCTGCGTGACGAGGCAGAGGAGAAGCTCCGCCGCGGAATGTATATTTTTATCCGGGAAGGTTCGACTGAACGCAACATTGCCGGGCTTATCCCGCTCGTGACAGCGGCAAATGTCTCCCGCTGCTGCTTTGCGACCGATGACTGCCACGGAGACCTGCTTGAACGGCAGGGGCATATCGACCGGTGTATCCGACGGGCGGTTGCCTGCGGTCTCGAACCCGAGCTTGCGATCCGGATGGCGACGCTCTCTGCAGCAGAGCGGTTCGGGCTTGCAGACCGGGGTGCGCTTGCACCCGGACGGCGTGCGGATCTCTGTGTTGTCGACAACCTGAGGGATTTTACGGTTCTCCGGACATTCCTTAAAGGGAAAGAGACGGGCACAGTTGCCGCCAGCATGGCCGTTACTACCCTTCCTCCAAGCATCCACTGCACCACACCCTCGCTTTCGGAGATCGGGATCGTCGGAACTGGCTGCGCACGGGTCATCGGGCTCGTGCCGCACCAGATCCTTACCGAATCGCTCCGGTTTGACATCGAGGCCGGAACGATCCCCGATCGTGAGCGCGATATCCTCAAGGTAGTGGTCTGCAACCGGTACGGCCACCGGCGGGTTGGTGTCGGGCTCGTCCATGGTTTTGGTTTTGCCGGTGGGGCGATCGCTGCAAGCATCGCACACGATGCGCACAACATAGTTGCAACCGGTGCTGGTGACGCGAAGATCCTGCGGGCCATTGATGCAGTCATCAGGACAGATGGTGGTATGGCAGCAGTCACCGGAACGACTGCAACTGTCCTGCCGCTGGACTGCGGCGGGCTGATGTCGATGCTGCCTTATCCTGACGTCATTGCCCGGCTGAACAACCTGCATACGGCAACCGCAACCATGGGTGGCATTGAAGATCCCTTCATGTACCTCTCATTTTTGTCGCTCACGGTAATACCGGCACTCCGGGTCACCGATCGCGGGGTATTTGATGTCGCCACCTTCCGGGACGTGCCGTTGTTTGAAACGTAGGGGTACTGGTCGATAGTGATCGCGGTGATGTGCATCGTTGACGCAATGCCCACACTACGTAAAACTGGCGCTCCTGATATCATCAGAAAAATCTCTTAACGCTTTCGGGAGTGACAAAACCCATTAAATGCATGGGGGTTGCGAAATAGAATTCAGTAGGAATTGTATCCAGCTCACGTACGAGGTGCCCCTGTCTCCTGCAGTGTTCCCAAACCCTAAAGTTTGAGTGCACCAGCTGACAGAAAAATGCCCCGAAAAATTCTGAAGAGTGTTCCGCGGTCCTTTTTTTCCTGATGATCAATAACCGGTCATATTGTCATTCCGGACAAGCGCCGGCAGCTCATTCCCGGCAGATGCTTATAGTATGGGCACGCCCGTAATCAGGGAGAGCATTGCAAGGATCACCGGCTGGTGCACCAGATAAATGATCAGCGAGTTCCGGCCAAGGAACGTGAGCGCGGAAACAGCGACAGGGGGAGGCGCTGGCATGCTGAAGCGTCGTTTGCCTCCCGGGTACAGCAGGTCTCCTGCAGCAAGGCCGATCAGCACCAGCCCGAACCAAGGGAGGAGCGGCGTGTAATCAACCGACCAGAACGATGGCGGGTGAAAACCCAGCGGCAGCAGCCAGATCGGGCCGTTGACCGTGCTGATATCCCAGCCGGCAACAATAACGAGCAGCCCGATCACTGCGTTCCACTTTCGGAAGCGGAAGAAGAGCGGCGAGATCATGACCGAAACACCGATCAGGTGCAGGATACCAAAGAGGATGAACCCCTCACGGAGGTACCACCACGTGGCAACGGTAACCAGCAGGCCGCAGCAGAAGATACCGGCACCCCGGAGGAGATATTTTCTGGTTAGCCCCCGGTTCGTGAGATGAGGTGCTGCACGAGCCCGGCTTATTGTCAGCGAGACACCGACAATGAGAAGAAAGAGCGAGGCCGTGGCGTACGCAAAGTACCGCCAGAACCCGGTATATACGTCAACGGGAGCGATCCCGAAAAAATTCAGGTCGAAGAGCGTGTGAAAGATAATCATCATGACAATCGCGATACCTCTGGCCATATCGATCTCGAGGAACCGTTCCTTCCCGCTCATTGCCCATACTATCATCCCCAGGTTCTGATATGTGTTTTGAGATCAGCCGGATTCGGAGAACGGGGATATCTGGTTGTCATGACACATCTGAGGGTCATGACATCCCAGACAACCAGACAGTACGAAGAAGCGGTTCTTTTCACATTTCCTCATAACAACAACATATGCGGAAACGAAGGTAAATCTGGACCGGTCCGATCATGACAAAATCTTCTGTGCTGTTCCGACAGATCCGAAGATGAGAAAGGCTACGACCACGGCAAGAAATAGTGAGAGTGTCGTGGGCGGTCTTTCCGGCACTGCCCGACCCGTTGGATGAACTGCGCCTTTGCACTGTCCTCGTAAAGGTCCCGTCAGCTGTAGTGCTGTCCAATCTGGTTTTCAATCACGCCGTGAATAAGCATGCCTTCCAATGCGTATTTCGAATTCAGATTTTTCAGCTGTTTTAACGTATAGGTATCAACATCCTTCGATTTCCTGAGAGCGGTTCCGATGTACCGGTAATAGAGACTCCTTTTACAGAGACCGGACAGCAGATCCCTGCTAAACGACCATGCATGGTATCGGAGAAACCAGTTCTCCAGATTTTGCATCAGATTTTTCTCCACACGCCACAGGGATTCCATGATGCTGTTCTTTTGTCAGGAGCAGATAATGAGGAAATGGAGGTGGGATGAAATTGTTGCGCGTCAAAAAAGGGATTCAATGTCATTTTACACCACACAATTGAGACTCCTGCCAGACACCAGATTCCGGGCGGGGTAACCGTCATGAAATGTGCGAATTGACGTGGGTGGATCGGCCGGGTTGAAGGAGATGGAGGGGGGGTCTCATTTCCCCGTGCATAAGATGCAACGATTATACATGAGGAGGGATTTTGTACCGGCTGCCTAGATGTGCTTGGATCGATGCACCACATTCACATCAAGCAGACCGAGAATGACCGGCAGAGATGGCTGGTGATCGGTTGGCAGACTATAAATCCGAATGACCCAGAAGTAATCGTTCATCTCAGCCTCTCGTGAATACATCCTTAACCGAAAAAGGGTGGAACCGGTGATGGAAGATTTTGTTAACCGCAACAACCCCGTTTTACCTTTCCACCGATCCTATGAAGAAAGATGGGCAAAGATAATAGTCAACCCGATTGTTATAAGGATGAAACCGCCGACGATTTCGAACCTTTTCCCGAAACAGGATTTTAACCGGTTACCCAGGAACACACCGGCAAACGACATGATGAAAGCAATGATACCGATGATGAGCGCAGGAATGAGGACCTCCAGTTGGAGAAATGCAAACGATACCCCGACCGCAAGTGCATCAATATTCGTTGTAATGGATAAAACAATCAACGGGAGTGTCTGAAGTGTTCCGATCGGTTCTTTGCATTCCTCATCTTTCACGCCATCTACAATCATCTTGACACTGACTAACAGAAGGATGAAAAAAGCCAGCCAGTAACTAAATCTGGCAACATGAACAATGAGCGGTGTTCCCGCTGCCCACCCAAGCAGAGTCATACCGGCCCAAAAATGCCAAAACAGAGCCCATAGACGAGTGCTGTGCGCAGGTGTGACTCTCCTTTGTGGCCGTGTCAATAGCAAGCGAGACCGCAGAGTTGTCCATCGATAGGCTGATGCCGATAAAGATCTGGGTCAATAGATCCATTTGTCCCTCCCTAACTTCAGGTAGTGGTGGAAATAAGCACTTTGAGCGAGGGCAAACAAGATGTTTCGTTGAGACAGTAGGATTCGAAGAAACTGATCCCGTGGTCTTCAAAGGATAAAAAATTACATAAGCCTCAACAACGCAACAGGATTCAGCACTGTGGTTGTGGAACAAACTTTCACGAAGTTCTCGACCGAGACCTCCTTCAGAACGCCGTTTCTGATGCACAACCTGGCCAGAGAGATCGAGAACCGGATCGAATCCCATTCACCCATTCCCGGGCTCCTTTGAAAATCAAGGGGAATAACTGTTGAATTTAATTTTGCGGTACCGATCCCACATGGTTCAGTTTTGAGTTGGATTCTATTGTCAAAACCCCTCAATATTAACCATTTAAATGTCCCGCAGATGCAACAGCACCTTCCGGCAAGACGTTAAATCCAGACTTCAAGCGCCAGGTGTAGAAGGGGGATTGAGATGTAAAGCCTTTCGTATCGCAAGATTCTAATGCCTTGATTGGTGAAGTGGACAATGAATGGCAGGCTTATCACGAGAATTTCAATAAAGCCGAAGATATAAATCATTTCAGCGAATGTTATCTGATATGCAGGAACTCAGGCTGACAGTCAAGAAACGGGCGTTTCCGAGCCGGGGCAGGGTACGTCTGAATGTCGTACATCTGCCTTTCTTGGGGGTTGTCGAAGGGGGGAATGTCGAGCTCATCAATGAAGAGACCGGCAAAACCATCAACGCGGTTGTTATTGCAGACACCATGGTGGTGGAAGGCCAGATCCGGGTGAGTGAAGAGGATCTCGCGGCGCTGGGACTTCTGGATACGGCGATGCTCCTTGTCAGAAAAGCTGCGCCTTTGCAGGAAAAAATCAAAAAAGCGGCAGCAGATGCCAATGTCAGGGTTGCCCAAGGTGTCGATCAACTTGACCGAACATTAAGGAAGACGAGTGAGGACGTGACCGCTGAAGCGGGAAAAGCTGCTGACACCATGAAACAGGAAATAAAGAGGGCATCCGGCAAGGTCGAAGAAGCTGCGGCAAAGACTACGGACACCCTGAAGAAGACGGTAAAGAAAGTTACCGATTCAAAGGATGACCTGTGACATTGCCTGTTTACAGAACAATGAGGGAAAACCCATAACGGGGTCAAAAAATGGCACTGGATACAGCAATTACTGACACGGTTCTCATGGCATTCATCGTGCTTCTCGCCATGGTGGTTGTCTATTTCATCATCCGCGAAATACGGATCATAAAAACTGCCAATCGTTCGACGGAACTGGAACTGGAAAAAGACAAACTCCGTCTCCTCCAGCGGCACGAAGATGCCAAAGGATTTCCATTCACCCGGTTTAAACCGGAGCAGATCGAAGGAATCCGGCAGGTAGAAGACGAGATCGCAGTCCTTGAGACGGACATTTTTGCAAAGGAGAAACTTATCGAAACTCGGCTGACCCGTCTTGAAGATAAGGTGAAGGCAAAAAAACTGGATAACCTGATGGGAAATATTCAGGAACAGGAAAAGAAGGTGTCATAATACCATGTACCCGGTTATTATCCGGAATTCCGATCAGACAATCACCAAAAATTCGTTCTGGGACCAGTTTTCGCATATCCCGGAAGCTCTCGAATACCGGCTCCCCACGTTCGATAGATCGCTCGATGCATATTTTGACCAGAATTTTGCTGCAATCATCAAGGAGTGGGAGCTGGTGACGGAGAACGATCTCCACCATCTGGAGAGTCGGCTCGCCCGGGTCAGCGATGAGATAAGCGGACTCTTCACCAGAAAAATGTCCCTCGAATCGCGGACAAAAGAGCTGGATGACCTGATCACATCTCTGGAGCGATCGTTATGATCGGGATGAACACTTACCTCAATGCCTATGTTGACCGCCGGATGAAATATGTCGTTGAGGAATGGGACCTCTCGACAAAGACGGATCTCGCCGATTTTACCGGCCGTCTGGAGGCTCTTGAACGGGAGATCCCCCACCTGATAACATTTGAAACCACAGCAGCGGATAAACTGACCGTGCTGGAAACCCGTGCAAGAGACCTAAAAGGAAGGATCTGATATGGACATACTGTCGTTCATTATCATTGTCATCATTCTTGCTATCGCCGGATTCCTAGTGTACTATTTTTTCTGGGGTGCAAAAGGCAGGATCTCGCCTACCCGGCCGGTGGAGAGCAGAATCGACGAGTACCTTGACCGGCGCTTCCAGAGTATGATGGAGGAATGGCAGCTGGTCTCCCACCCTCGGCTTGAGAAATTCAAGGAGCAACGCTACAAGGAGATCGAGCAGAACGAGGCACGCCTGGCGGAACTGAAGGAATTCGAGACCGGCATGCAGAAAACGCTGGGATCACTGGAGGGGCGACTTGACGCTGTGGAAAAAGAACTGGCCGGGAAAGGCAGTGCAAAAAAGTAAAGGCACATCCGACAAGTTCCACGATCTCAAAAAAGAGATCATGGTCATGCGGAAGCAGGGGGATCCCCCCCAGAAGGATCCCCACAGCTTCGCTCATTACATGTGCGATCTCTGCTCTACGCCCCACCCGATATCAAAACTCCGCCAGTGCGTTCTCTGCGGGCGGTGGGCATGCGATACCTGCTGGAAGGATGAATTTTACACCTGTAAATCCTGCGCAGGAATCATAAAAATTCACATGATGAAGGGTAACGATTAACCCCTTCCCACGTTTTTATCCGGCAGCTTCACCCCTCGTTAAAGTATCTTTTTCTGATGCTGTTGCATCAACGGGATGTTTAAATCGTCAATACTGATAGGGTACGACGATATTATCACCGTTAAGTCTTGTTCACGTAACAGACCCATCCGAGAATGGGGCTCTCGTTGGCGTAAAATCTTTACGAGAGATCGCCGCTCCCCTCTCGTTCTGTGGTCGGGAGGTGGTAATCTGACCTCAACTGCAAAAAATACGGTCGTGCAAGGATCAAAGGGACGTTTCTAATCTTAACGGTCTTTCCAGCAGTTGTGATAATGATAGTTTTCTCCTTTATCTCGACCTGCCTCCATGTCAGCCCGCATACTTCATGGATGCGGAATCCGCCTTCGGCGAGAACAGAGATCAACGCCCTGTCCATAGAACGCTTACGCGCAAGAATAATGGCCAAAATCTCGTCATCAGTCAGGAGCTGATCGGCCGTTACGGTTAAGTCCTTGCCGTGAGGTATCTTTATCCGCTTAATTTTGTCCATCGGACATGCTGAGTAATGGTTGTCTATGAGCCAGCGGTAGAATCTCTTGAGAATGCTAATAAGATCCTTCAAGATGTGGTTGGAGTGGCGTTTTCCTTCAGGGAGGGGGTCTCTTTTCGGATACGTTTGGATATGGTCGATGGCCCGGTAGATGTCCGCGTGTGCGTTCTTACGGTAAGGGCCGAGGTAATTCCGCCAGCGGATGAGGGCGTACGTAATCTTGTTCGCATGGCTGATACCGAATTTCTTTGATGTTTTTGCTTCCAGCACATAAGACTCGATGAGAGCCTTGTCATCGTTAGCGATCAGCCCCGATTTCACCGCCCCCTCCAAGGTGTGATCGGCATATTCCGGTTTGATGCGGTTAAAATTGAAGTCCGTGCTCTCCGAAGCCACTTTCCTCAATGCACGGGTGTTCTTATCGCTATGCATGGCTATTCCAGTTGCCCGAGTACTCTTAAAAGTTCTGGGTTCGGTGCATTTAACCAAAAGTAGGGATGCGAGGGATGGGATTTGAACCCAAGAACTCCTGCGAGACCAGCCCCTCAAGCTGGCGCCTTTGACCTGGCTCGGCAACCCTCGCTTTTGTGCCATTACAAAAAGGTCGTCTATCTAAAAGAACGTTTTGGCGGCGCTGACGTGGCCTGTTTCGTCGCGCAACACCAGCAGGCCACCCGGAGCCGGTGCCGGTATCATGCCGGTTTCCCGGTATGTATTTGGTGTCTCCCGGCAAACGAGATCGCCCTCGTGAACCCGCCGGATAACCTTGATACCGATGTCCTTTCCCTTTTCGGCTTTGCTGATGCGGTGGTAAACGACCTCCATCGAGTTAACGTTCCTGCAGAAATCGTCATGGGACTTCCGGATCCGGATCGTCTTACCGGTCGCGATGCAATCGTCAAGGATGACAACAGCGATGCCGGCCCTCGGGAAATAATGCGTTACCTCTTCCAATCACGCTCTCCATCGTCATCAACCTCCTGAGATGAGATTCATACCCAATCCCGCATCATAAATCTTACCCTGCAGATAGTGCCGCCCCGGTCTCCTCACCCGCGCAAAAGAGATATCAAACCATAAATACGCCCATGATAGATTACTGCCCATGAGGGAGGAGAAGAACCGCGTCCGGCAGGAAATGCGGGAGCGGCGGGAGGCGATGACGCCGGCCGAACGGTACGAAAAGAGCGCGAGGATCTGCCGGTATATCGCGGGGCTCATCAGCGACGGCCAGACCGTGATGTGCTACTCGGCAAAAGAGCTCGAGGTCAATACCACGCCGATCATCAAATTGCTGTTCCGGTGGGGCAACCCGGTCGTCGTCCCGATCATCGTCCGGGAGGACACGAGTCTCCGGCTCTCGTACCTCCGGGACCTCTCCGTTCTCGTACCGAGCACCTTTGGCGTCCCGGAACCGATCGGGAACGAGATCCCGGCAGACCCCCGCGATATCCACACGATCCTCCTCCCGATGCTCGGCTTCGACCGGAAGGGGGGGAGGCTCGGGTACGGTGCCGGCTACTACGACCGGTTCCTCGCAAAGAACTCCCGGATCCGGAAGATTGGGATCGCGTTCTCGTGCCAGGAGGCAGAGCGGCTGCCCGTCGAGGAAAGCGATATCCACATGAACTGTATCGTGACCGAGGAAGGCATGGTCTACTCCGACGGGAGGTGCTCGTAAGGATCATGGAGATCAATGGCGCCGCGATCCTCGACACGTTTGCCGAGGCGTTTCCGGTCTGGGTCTCACGGGTCGTCATCACGGCATCGGACATGCGGTGGGCGTACCGGGCGGCAGCCGGGGCGACCGGGTTTGCAAGTTCCCGGATCGGGTGTCCCTGCGAGGCGGGGATCGAGCGGGAACTGGCGGCGTCCGGGACACCGGACGGCCGGCCCGGGGTTGCAATCCTGATCTGCGGCGAGAAAAAACAGATGAAACAGCATGTCGCCTCGCGGGTCTCCCAGTGCGTGCTGCCCATCCCTACGGCGTCCGCATTTGACGGGCTGCCGGGGGCAAAGGACCGGTTCTACATCCGGATGCATTACTTCGGGGACTCGTACGAGGAGCGGTGCATGGTCAGCGGCCGGCGGTGCTGGAAGATCCCGGTCATGGAAGGCGAGTACGTGGGGGAGGAGCGGTTCGGGACGGTAAAGGGAATTGCCGGCGGAAACTTCCTTGTCATGGCAGGAGACCAGCCATCAGCACTTGCCGCTGCAGATGCCGCCGCCGGTGCGATCGCGGGGATGGCAGGTGTCATCACCAGTTTCCCCGGGGGCGTTGTCGCTGCCGGCTCCAAGGTCGGGTCGGTAAGGTACCGGTTCCCGATGCCGGCGAGCACGAACCACCGGTTCTGCCCGACCCTGAAAGGGAGGATCGGTGACTCGGAGGTACCTGACGGTACCGGGGCGATCTACGAGATCGTGATCAACGGCATGGACGAGGCATCGGTCAGGTCCGCGATGAAGGTAGGGATCGAAGCCGCGGCAGGGACCGGTGAGGTCAGGTATATCGGGGCATCGAACTTCGGCGGGGCTCTCGGGCCGTACCGGCTGTACCTCCACGACCTCTTCCGGTGACCGTGGAAATTTTGTGCGTCCACCACATGCATCCCGGGCATGTTGAGGCGATCTTTCGCAACCTATAAACCTTTTTTCCGCGATGCTCTGTACGGGTTATGCCGGCATACCACGATCCCGAAATTGAGACGATGGACCGGGGCAGCCTCGATGCCCTGATCGATGAGCGCGTGAGGTACACGATCCGGTACGCGAACGAGCACTCGCCTTTCTACCGGCACTGGTTCCGGGAGAACGACATCAATCCGGAGGAGATCCGGGTTCACGAGGACCTGCTGCACCTTCCTATCGTCTCCGGGCGGACCATCCGGGAACACCAGCCGCCCGCGACACCCAGTTTCGGGTTCCTCTCGACCGACTGGAAGAATGTCTTCACCATCCAGGAGACCAGCGGGACGAGCGGGACCCCCAAGAGTTTCTTCCTGACGTGGGATGACTGGAAGCGGTATGCCGAAAAGTATGCCCGCAGTTTTGTCTCGCAGGGGTTCGGCCCGGAAGACCGTGTCGTGGTCTGCGCCTCGTACGGCATGAACGTGGGTGCAAACACCATGACGCTCGCGGCGCAGCGGCTCGGGATGACCATCATACCCTTCGGGAAATGCGACTTTGCCCCCCGGGTCATCACGGCATACCGCCCCACCGCGATCGTCGGGAGCGTCTTCAAGCTCCTCCGGCTGGCATGCCGACTGGGCAAGGAGGGGATCCGGGCGGAAGACACCGCGATCGTACGGCTCGTTGCGGGAGGCGAGAGTTTTGCCGATGAGTCACGGGAGTACCTTGCCAAGGTGTGGGGCAGCCCGGTCTTCAACACCTACGGCAGTACCGAGGGAACGATGTGCGGGGAGTGCACCGCGCTTGCCGGGCTCCACGTCCCCGAAGACCTTGTCCACCTTGACATCTACGACCCGCAGATGAAGGACTTTGTCTACGACGGGGGCTGCGGCCGGGCGGTCCTGACCACGCTCCTTTCGGAGGGTGCGAAGGCCGGCACCCTCCTCCTCAACTATGACACCGAGGACACGACCACGGTCATCTCGCGGCAGCGGTGCTCCTGCGGCAGGACCCACATGCGGATCGTAAACCCCCAGCGGGAGGCCGAGACGCTCTGGGTTTTCGGCAGCCCGATGAACCGGGTAGACGTCGAGGCGGCCGTCTTCCAGCCCACAAACATGCAGTACCTGACCGGCGAGTACGAGGCGTCCGTGGACGATGGCGAAGCACCGGGTGACGTGGTGATCCGGGTCTCCATTGAGTGTACGGACCCGGACACGGTTGACCGGCGGCTTGTCGAGGACCGGTTCATCGAGCGGTTCCTGAAATACAAGCGCACGCTTGCCGATCACTTTGCCGACCGAACGTTCACGCTCGCATTCCGCTTCGTGCGGCCCGGCGAGCTCGATCTCTACAAATCCAAGGGGCGCCCGAAACGGCTGGTTGACCGCCGGGCGGGTTGAACCGGAACCGCGGGTACAACCGTATGCGGGTTACCTTGCAGGATCCGGGGTGGGCGGCAGGCTGATTTTTGAGGGGAAACCTGTTTGGATCATAACCTGCGCTGCCGGGGTCCGGTTTGTCATCCTCCTGCTTTTTGCTGTGGTTGCCGAACTGTACCACACCTTACAGTTGCAAGGGATCACGTGCCGAGGCCTGCGTTCATGGTCACGCAGCAACGAGCATGTTTACGACGGTTACCGCCTCGCCCGCATCCCGAGCACACGCATCGGCGCCGATCTGTTTCCAGAGCCCGGGGACGATACTGAACGGGTACCCGCCAACAAGGATCTTCACCGTCTTTGTCATGGGATCGGCGCGGAGCGACCGGATAAGGTAATGCACGACCGGGATATGGAATGGCATTGTACAGGAGATCGCCACCGCGTCGGCTCTCCGGTCCCTGATGGCAGAGAGGAGACTTTCTGCCGGGGTGTTTGCGCCCGTGTAATAGGTGTCCCACCCGTCCATCTCGAAAAAGTCGGCCACGATCCGTATCCCGATATCGTGGAGCTCGTCGGCGACACTGGCGGCAACCAGCGTTTTGCGTTCCCGTTCCGCCCTTTTTGCGGATGAGCGGATCCGGTCGTGCAGCCGGGCGATCACCTCCTGAGTCGAGGCAGACACGTAGTGCTCCTGCGCGATCGTGATCTCCCTCATCTGCCAGAGCCTGCCGGTCTCCCTGAGCGACGGCTCGATGACGTTGAGGTAGACCTCTTTCACCGCGGAACCGGACCCAATCGCTTCGTCAATGAGCGACCCGGCCTTTTCACGATCGCCCCCAAGAAGTGCATCAAGATACGACTGAGCGATGGCGGCCAAGGGATTCTCTTTCCGGATAAAGGAGGGGATTGTACGGGGGGCCTGTGCCATCACGGAGATACTCTTCCGGAGGATGGCACCTGCTTCGTCGCCCCGGAAATCCGGGGGAAGTTCCTTTTGGATGACATTTTCCAGCGTCGCGAACAGGGAAGAGACGTACTCCGCCGGCAGGTGCCGTCCCGCCGCGTGCACCTCCAGCCCGCAGGCATAATCGATGAAGATTGCCGGGCTTCTGGTGGCAAGAGACCCCTCCAGATACCGGATTGCGATCCTCAAATCGTCCAGCAGGCCTGTCCGTTGGGATGCGCTGGAGTTTCGCCAGATCTTCGGGTGCTTCTCACGCCAGTGATCCAGCGCTTTTCCTGCAAGGTACTCCCGGTCAAGGTTGACCGGGGTGTAGGAGGGAACGGGTGACGAGGTCATGGTCATTCTCCCGGGAAATCCTGAGAGAGAGTATAACGGCATGGTTAATAGGGTTCCCGTTGCCTGCCGGGATCGCAGCATGCGGGGCCCTGCAAAAAACCCAAAATACGATAAAAGGTATCCGGCGCGTGCCGTGACCGCCTTCCCGGAAAACCCGTCATGAATTCAGATAGCCCGGTCTTAAAAACGGCGATGGGTGTTCCCGCAGACGCGGGACGGTACCGGGCCGCTTTGGATCTTCACTGGTTGATATGCACCACTTTTGCCGGGGGGAACCCGTTGAAACAGGTGGATGATGCATGGGAATAGGCGCCGATGTTCTCCGAATAGACGAGATCGCCGATCTCAATCTCCGGGAGATCGGCAGAGAGCGTGATGGTATCAAAAGCGTCACAGGTTGGCCCGAATACCGCGGATATCTGGGTCTCCCCCTCTTTGAACGCGAGGACCGGGTAGTTCACGTGGTCGAAGACCTGCCCGGAGTACGTGTGGTAGACCCCGTCGTTGATATAATAGCAGGGCTTCCCGTCACGGTATGCCTTGCCGATCACCTTAGCAACGATCGTGCAGGCATTGGCCACCAAAAACCTCCCGGGCTCTGCAAGGATCTGCATGTCCGGGGGGAAGAGCCGTTTGATCTCCGCGTTCAGCTTCCGCGCGAGCGTCCGTAGGGAGTGGATCCCGGGGTGGTATTTTACCGGGAAACCACCGCCGATATCGAGGATCCGGATCTTCCGGCCCGTCCGCGTCTCCGTCTCTTTGATGATATTTGCCGCGAGCGATAGGGCCTGGATGTAATTCTCAAAATTGGTGCACTGGCTGCCCACGTGAAAACTCAGCCCTTCCACCTCGAGACCGGCGGCAAAGGCCGTGGCAATCAGGTCGACCGCCTCGCCCGGGTTGGCCCCGAACTTCGATGAGAGCTCGACCATGGAGCCGGTATTGGGGACCCGGAGCCGGAGCACGAGACCTGCATGGGGCGCATGGTCCCGGATCTTTTTCAGTTCTTCTGCATTATCGAACGTGACCAGTGGTTTATAGTGATCGAGGGCTTCGAGAGTTTCTGTCGGCTTGATGGTATTTGCATAGATGATCTTGTCCCAGATCCAGTTCTGCCGTTCCTTCTCGGGCATGTCCCTGATAATTCCGTACACGATCATGAACTCGGGCATGGAGGCGACATCGAAGCTGCAGCCCATCCGGAACAGGGTCTTCACGATCTCAGGATCCGGGTTTGCCTTGACTGCATAGTATACCTGGACCTCGGGCAGGTATTCCCTGAATTCCCGGTAGTTCTCCCGGATCTTCGCGTGGTCGACCACAAAAATGGGGGTTCCCTGCTCGCGTGCCAGATCCTGCAGGAGGGCCAGCCGTTCCTTCCCCGTATGGTAGACGCCGCTCTCGTTCCCCTTTTTTGGCATTTTTTTATGGTTCCCTTCCGTGGTTGCCATTACATGAGTGATTCATCGCACGAATAAGAAGTTTTTGAATTGCCAGACATCATCCCGGTCGTAGTCGTTCTGCGGGTTCTCCTTGAAATAGACCGCCCGGTCTTTCAGGGGCGTCCAGTCTGAGGGCCCGGACCAGAACTCCCCAAGGTAGGGCTTTGCGATGGAAAGGACGAACTCGTGGGGGAGGTCGTCGGGGAGGCAGAACCCTTTCTTCGGGTTCTCGATCATCCACATCACGGCGGAGACAACCCCAAGCGCGACCTGGATGGTCGTTGCATTCTGCCCGGGCGCCAGTTTCCTTGCTTCTTCTATAGGAAGGATGCTGCCGGTCCACCATGAGTGGTACGGGTGGCCCATCAGGAGCGCGCCGAGGATATCGGCGCCGGAGGAGATCTCCCGGTCGTTCATGATCCGGAGCTTGGCTTGGAGCTCGTAGTTCCTCCCCCGCAGCTCGTGGAGCGATGCGATCGTTGCGTCGCATGGCATGTACGCGTAATTCACCGTCGGCCGGTAGACCGCTTTCCCGTCGCGCCAGACGGTCCACCGGTCGGAGATGCCGAACGCCTCCCCGTGCCGGATCACCATTCCGACAATCTCCTGTTCGGGCACCCAGGACCGGACCCACGTATTGATCCCCATGTAGGGGAGCATGATCGCGTTCTTCGGGCCCGCCGGGGGCACATTGGCATGGGGGGGCAGTTCCTTTTCGTGGGTGCCCCAGCCGATCTCGGCCGGTGCGGTACCCTCTTCGAGCAGCCCTTCAATACACCAGGTACCGACAAACTCGTTCACTTTCTTTGGCGACCGGGAGATCTGGGTGTCCCGCTCTGAACAGTGGATGACCTTGATCCCGACCTCCATCGCGAGCTCGGCAAACTTCTGATCTGCAATGAGGCGTTTAAACCGGGCCGGGTCTTTTGCGATTCCGTCCGCGATCATCTTCTGCGCGATGTCGACAAGCCCCTGTTTGGTCATGTGCGAGATCAGGCCCGGGTTTGCCCCGTGGTCGACCACGCAGGTCGTGGAGTTTTTCCAGTCTTTTGCAATCTCGCGCAGTTTCATCTGCCGGTAGTACAGGGACTTCTCGTACGGGCTTGCGGTAAAGCGCTCGCCGAGCGGGTCCCATGCTTCGACCGAGGTGTTCACGTACAGCACGTCGTGGTCGTGGCACCACTGGAGCAACTCGCCGCAGTCAATGTTCCAGGCAAGGTCAACCAGCAGCCCCCCTTCGGCAAGATCCTCGGAGAGGATGGTCTTGAGGTTCTCCGGTGTCACCTTGCGCTTGAGAAAACGGAGGCCCCGGGTTGTCCACCCCTTGAGGTCCTGTGACTTGTCCTTGAAATCGATGATCGTGATATTTTCGAGCGGTATATTCACATGCCGGAGCAGGATCGGGAGCGTGCACTTGGACACGGCACCGTATCCGATGATCAGGACCTTGTTCTTGAATTCCACGTCATCCCTCCCGGTTCTTATCCTCTCAGATGGATGCTGTGTAAAATTTTATTCCTGGTACGTTATAAACTGGTGAGACATCGACCCGCAGGAGCGCTGAAGCAGTGGAGGCCTGCCGCGCGCTCCAAAAAAACAATGACTAAAAAGCAGTCCGGCATATAATCAACTGGTGAGTGCCCTGACACTAGAGCAGGAGTGCCGGCAGTGCGGCCGGTGCTGCGAGAAATGGGGATGGGACCAGAACGGCACCATCGGGGATATCATCCCGTGGATCGCCGGCAACCGCCGGGATATCCTGCAGCATGTGTCCCTGCGGTTTACCGATGGAAGACGGTGCAACGGCAGGGAGATCTCGAAGGGCGATCTTCCCCTCATCGCCCGCATCTATTACTGGACAGCGCCGGATGGCAGGGTGCTGCGGCACTGCCCGTTCTTCCGGAGAGCCGGTGACGGGAGGGTGTTCTGCACGATCCATGCTGAAAAACCGGCGGTCTGCCGGAGTTTCACGCCATGGAAGGAGGTCATCCGCGACTACGCGCTGAACTGCCCGGCGTGCAGGGACACCGCCCCGTGACTTCAAGCGGGACTCTCTGGCAGGCTTTTTCTTACTCTGGTTCCTTTCACCCGCCGGTGCCCGGCACCGGAAAAACAGTTACTTAATGCATGGCAGTCCACTATGTATATGGTGATCCGGTGACGAAACGGTCTGTCGATCTGACCTTCCAGGCCATCTATACGCTCACGGACCTGCGGGCGCTGCTCCGGGAAACCGCGCCCTCCCACGAATTGGACAAGGACCAGCGGGCGGAGGCTGAAAGGCTCCTTGAGAATCTCGAACGGCAGGTCGCCTCGCTGAGTCAGGAGATGCTCCGATGAGGTGCGGGAGCGGCATCGAGGCCCGGCAGGTGGACGAACTTTTCATCAACATCGACCCCATCCAGGCCGGGGGGCGGCTGACGGCTGATGCGATGAAAGCGATCGTCGCGTATGGTGACGGGTATTCGGTCTGCGACAACTGCCGCCGTCCCAACCGACTCGACTATATCACCAAGCCCCCGATCGCGGAGTTCCACCGGGACCTTGCGGCCTGGCTCAATATGGATGCGGCACGGACCGTGCCCGGCGCCCGCCGGGGATTCCAGGCCGTTGCCCAGACCTACGTGGAGAGAGGGGACCCGGTGCTGGTGACGTCGCTCTCCCATTACACCGAGTTCCTCGCGATCGAGGAGGCAGGGGGCATCGCCCGCGAGATCCCGGCGGATGCGAATCAGATCGTCACGCCCGATGCGGCGGCAGTCAAGATCGAGGAGGTAAAAAAGGAATTCGGGAGGCCGCCGGTGCTCGCGATCATCGACCACGTCGATTACCAGTACGGCAACCTGCACGATGTCGCCGGGATCGCAAGGGTCGCCCACGGGGACGACATACCGGTCGTCTGCAACGGCGCCTACACGGTCGGCATCATGCCGGTCGATGGAAAAGGGATGGGCGTGGACTTTGTGGTCGGCTCCGGGCACAAGAGCATGGCCGCGCCAGCACCATCGGGCATCCTTGCGGCAACCGCGGAGCGCGCCGCCGAGGTCTTCCGCACCACGGCAATCGGGGGCGACGTTACGGGACGGAAGTTCGGCATCAAGGAACCGGAGATGATGGGATGCACCCTGATGGGCGCCACGCTCGTCGGTATGATGGCCTCATTCCCGCACGTGAAAGAGCGCGTGAAGCACTTCGACCGCGAGCTGGCAAATAACAGGGTCGTGATCTATGCGCTTCTTTCCATCGATGGCACAAAAGTTCTCTCCGAATACCCGAGAAAGCACACGTTGAGCAGGATGGACACGGCCGGATCCTTTGACTGGGTGGCCGCGACCCACCGGAAGAAAGGGTTTTATTTTTCGGGCGCCCTCGCCGACCGGGGGATTCGGGGGATCATCCCCGGCGCAACGAAGGTCTGGAAGTTCAATACCTACGGGCTGACACAAAAACAGGCGGGATACCTTGCCGATGCATTTATCGCAGTCGCCGGGGAAAACGGCCTGATGGTCAGGGATTCCAGCTGAAGTTCCGGCATGACAGGAATCGATTTTCAGAACGGGTTATCCGTTTTAAAAAAATTACCGTCAGCCTGCATGGGTTTATTATCCGCGCTGCCCCACGCACCGGATAACCAGACTAAAGGGATCGTACTGCAAAAGACGGCCCGGGAGGCTTACACATGTTGGAGAAGCTCGATCTGTCAAAACGGAGCGATGACAAGGAATTTGATAAAACCCTCGCATCGTTCAAGGAGCAGCTGGGACCGCTTCAACGGGAACTTCGCGACCGGAATATTCCCACGATGATCGTTATTGAAGGCTGGAACGCCTCCGGAATCACGATGGTAACCCACCAGATCCTACAATCGCTCGATCCACGCGGCTTTACCCTGCACGCCACCGATAGCCCGACTGACGAAGAACAGCTCCGCCCCTTCATGTGGCGGTTCTGGCTGCGGATACCTCACCGGGGACGTATAGCGATCTTCGCCCGGAGCTGGTACAGCAGGACGCTGGCGGAGAGCACGCGGAAACTGGGCTGGAAAGACCGCCTGAAGAACCGGATCGATGCGATCAATAATTTCGAACGGCAGCTCTGTGATGACGGGACCATAATCATCAAGTTTTTCCTGCATATCAGCCGGGAAGAGCAGAAGGTACGCCTGACCGAGCGGGAGAAGAACCCGCTGACCGCATGGCTGGTGACGCCATCGATCTGGGACTTCCACCACCGCTACGACGATTATTTCCCGGTGATTGATGATATCATCGCACGGACGGATACAAAACACGCACCCTGGACCCTTGTCGAGGCGACAGACAGGAGATACGCAATCCTCAGGGTATACTCCACAATCCTGAAGACACTTGGGAAACGGATCGCAGCCCTTGATGCCGGTAAAAACAAAGAACCGATGGCAGAGATCGTCAGACCCGCAAAACACCGGGTCAAACGCCGGTCCGCCCCAAAAGCATCCTATACAAAGGAAGACTGCCAGGATAAACTCAACACCCTCCAGATCGAGATGCTGGAGCTCCATTATACCCTTTTTAAGCGGAAGATTCCCATCATTATCGTTTATGAGGGCTGGGATGCAGCGGGGAAAGGTGGCAATATCACCCGCACGGCGCGGTACATGAACCCGCTGGGGTACGATGTCATACCGATCTCCGCGCCGAACGATCACGAGAAGGACCACCATTACCTCTGGCGGTTCATCCGGCATTACCCCCGGGCAGGCCATATCGCGATCTTCGACCGGAGCTGGTACGGGCGGGTCCTTGTCGAACGGGTAGAAGGGTACTGTACGGAGCCGCAGTGGCAGCGGTCGTACCAAGAGATCAACGAGATGGAAGAGGACTATGTCGAGAGCAGCGGCGGAGGACTCATCAAGTTCTGGCTCGAGATCAGCAAGGAAGAGCAGCTCCGGCGGTTCCATCAGCGGGAGAAGGATCCGCTCAAGCAGTACAAGATCACCAAGGAGGACTGGCGGAACCGGGAGAAATGGGACCTGTATAATGAGGCAGTGGACGAGATGCTGGCCCGCACCAACACGCCCCACGCGCCCTGGGCGGTGATCGAATCCGACAACAAGTGGTATGCGCGGGTCAGGACGCTCAGGGCAATCGTCAATTATTGCAACTCGCTCCTGTAGAACCTGCAACTCCATGAAAAAACGGGAACTTTGGCAACCGCTGGACCCCCCGAACCATCCACTGGGTGGTACGTGACGGTGCCAGTATTTCAGTGGGGAGAGGAAAATCCCCGGTGAAACCCGCAGGAGGTGGCGGCGTGGATAGCGGCGCGGTACTCGCTCGTGGTGACCGGGTGGCGGAGCACCGGAAATAGTATCTCGTCATTCCTGTTTGCTGCATGCCATGCCGGGTGGTGCTGGTCCATGATATTCACGTACGAGTCTTTAGAGAGGGGGCCCGCAATCCAGGGGATGATCTGGTCACTGCCAGCAAGGTTTCCCGGCAGGACGAGGTGGCGGATCAACAACCCGCGGACGGCAATATCGTTCTCTATCACGAGGTTCCCGACCTGCCGGTGCATCTCACGGAGCGCCGCCTTCATCCGGTCCACGTAATCCGGGGCATGGGACAGGGTTGAGGCAATATCGTTGTAACCGAATTTTACATCCGGCATGTAGATATCCACGACCCCGTCAAGGAACCGCAAGGTCGATACAGCGTCATACCCGCCATTGTTGTAAACGATGGGGATCGTAAGGCCCTTACCGGCAGCAATGCCAATGTTTTTGAGCGGCTGCGGTATGACATGGGAGGGCGTGACGATATTGATGTTGTGGCAACCCTGCCGCTGGAGCCGAAAAATCATATCCGCAAGGGCACCGGCAGAAACCTTACGGCCGGTACCGCACTGGCTGATCGCAAAGTTCTGGCAGAGCTCGCAGGAAAGGTTGCAGTGGGTGATAAAGATCGCGCCGGAGCCGTGCTGCCCCACAATCGGAGGATCTTCGCCGAAATGCGGGCCATAACTCGAGACTGCGGCCCACTGCCCGGTACGGCAACAGTTATGCCAACCGGTTGACGCGGCAGGCCCGCGGACAGGCCGTGCATTCCCGGAGGAGTTCGCAGGCGCGCGAGATCCGCTTCTCCAGCTCCCCGCACTCCATCAGCGCCACATAGCTAGGACTCCGGGCAGGATTCATCTTTTCTCCGTGACCAGAACAAAGTCCAGGGAGATTTTATAGTTTTTTCGACACAGGGGCTGCCAAACGCCGACTTGTCAGATGTTCTCTTCGATCGTGCCGTTCTCCGCAATTACCTCGGTCTCCGACAAAAGTGCATGATCCAGCAGTCCACGGATGTCAAGCAGATCTTCATACCGTTTCACCGTATCAAAGTCAGCAGCAGTCGCCGGCATGGCCGGCACTACGTGACAAGCAAGGTCACCAGGCTTGGCGACAAACGTACCGATCTTCCGGGCAAGCGCGACCGTCTCAGTTTTATCGTAAGTGATGAGAGGACGGAGTACCGGCACGGTCGCAGCCTCGGAAATGACCGCAAGGTTTGCCAGCGTCTGCGAGGCGACCTGCCCGAGGTTTTCGCCAGTCACAATCGCCCGTGCCTTTTCCCGTGCACAGAAACGGCTTACTACTTGGATCATGAACCGTTTGCAGATGACGCACCGGAAGCGTGGCGGGGTCCGAAGCTCCTGCATCCGGTCATAGAGCAGTTCGCTGTCGGCAATGATCATCCGGATCCGGTTTCCCGGGCACCAAAGGGAGAGACGGCGGAAGTTCTCGATCGCCGCTGCACGGACATCGCCGCCGGCCCACTGCCCCCCATCCATGTGGAGACAGGAAACCTCACACCCCCGCTTCATCGCGAGCCAGGACGCGACCGGAGAATCGATACCGGAGGAGAGAAGTGCGAGCACCTTCCCCTGGCTCCCCCAGGGAAGGCCGCCCGGCGCCGGGATGCGTGCATCGCAGACCAGCCCGCCGATCTCGCGCACTTCGACAAAGACCTCGTACTCCGGCGCGGTGAGATCGACCCGGAGGCCGGGAACCCGATCACAGATGGCAGACCCGATACATGCGCCCATTTCCTGGCTGTTCATCCCCGTTTTCTTCTCCCGTTTTGCCCGGACTGCAAACCGCATTGGCGCGGTTACATGCGCCGACGCGAGGGCAACGGCACCGGCGCACAGGGATGCCGGGTCAGTACCGGTCAGCGTGCAGACGCTCACGTCCACCACGCCAAAGACCCGCGAGACGATCCGGGCGATTGCGGCCGGGTCGGTTCCATGGATGATGATGCGGCCGCGGGGCGTCTCGAACCGGCATGCAAGGCCGGCAGCCGAGAGCGCGTTTTTGATGTTGCGCAGAAGAATGCCGATGAAATGGTATTTGACCGGCTCGCTCTTAAGGAAGATCTCGCCGTACCGCACCATCACGACCTGTTCCGGGTATCCGTGCCACTCTTTCATGCTCCACCCAGCTATTGCGGGTCAAGAGTGATAACCGTTGGCGATGTTCCCGTGTCGATCGTACGGCCGGTATCTGCGCCACCGGCAATTCTGCAGGGAGGGAAGACCGGCAACGAAATCCTTTAATCAGGTGAGGGAAAATTGTACTGAAATGGCAAAAAAAGCGACGAAACCTACCGATTCCGAACCGCTCAGGTTATTCTATATTTTCTATAACCAGGAACGGTGGGACAACTGGTTAAAGACCCTCAACGACACGAGTTTCGATGTTGACCCAAAAAGTGATGAGATGCCGGAGGGCTTCCGGGTACTCGACAGTTTCTCGGTGGACATCACCCTCTCAGTGCTCAAGATCATCAGGCTCTTCCAGAATAAGCGGTTTACCAGAGAGGAGGCCCTGGACAAGCTTGGCGAGGTGGAGACGATCATCATGTCCGCTGCGCCGCCGGGGGACCTTGAAGAAGTCATCGAGATCCTCCAGCTCCCCAAGCTCGTCCTTTTCGCCTCGTGCCGGCGGTATCTTGGTGGGCAGTTCGACAAGGACATCAAGGCGCTCGTGAAGAAAGGCAGGGACCTGATCGACAAGGACACCGAGCAGGCGCTCGAGGTCGCGTCCAATATCGGCGCCAGCGTGATCGCCGGCGCATCCTGCTGCGGGAAATATGTCAAAGACGATCTCGAGAACCCGACGCTGTTTGATGAATGGCTCATCGAGTGCGAACGGATGTCCGAGGCGATGGCATCCCTCAAAGACTTTGATGAGGCAACGGGAGAAGAGGATTGATTGCCGACCGGGCACGGTTTCGCCATGCAAAGAAGATCGAACGGCTCGCTGGCTACCGGATCCCCGAGCTCGCGTTTCACCCGGTGACGCTCGAGGCGATCACCTCCCGTTTCAATTTTGATGCCCTTGATTTTGCCGTCCGCGAGCAGTTCCTGAACTTTTTTGACGAGTTCCTGCGCTGCAGCTGCCGGGACTCCCCGCTCTGCGGCTGCCCGGAGAAGAAGTTTGCAAAGAAAGTGATCGAGCTCCGGGAGAACGGGCTCGACCACCGGCAGATCGCCGGCTTCATGTCCGATGAGTATGGGATCGAGATCTTTCCCGCCGATGTTCTCTCTTTTCTGGAGGAGTCCGTGCACATGCTCGAAGCAATCGCCGACATCTCCCGCCTCCGGGGACGGGATGGGCTCTCACAGCGGACAAACGAGCATATCCGGCTGATCGAGCGGTAAGACCCGTAAATTTTCCGGCAGAAACCGACCGGGGTGGGAAATGCGGGGATACCGGTTAACCGCGGGGTCCGTCGTAGGCTTGGTATTGAGTCAGCCACCAGTTTTCTGACGTCAGTATACAAAAAAACGGGTACCGAACCGTCCTGATGTCTGGAATGAGACCTCCCGTCAGGGAAATATCGCAAGGGAGCGTATTCGCCATGCAAAAGGCAGGGACGTCCCATGAGACATTATCTTGACGGCACGTTTTGCATGGGGCATATCAATACAAGTAAAAGGAAAAAATCTTCTTAAAAAAAACAATTATGGGGAAATATTTACTTGCTCCGAAGAGGATAAACGAGAACGGGATATCGCCAAGATCCCAGAGTTATGAACGACATGGAACCATTCCGCAAACGCCGGACCGGTTGGGTGTGATCTGATGTCCAGACAACAGAATGTGACTTATGCCGCTGCGGTCTTCGATGAGGCGATGCATGACGCGTATGAGAATGCGCTCATAAAGATCCCCGCCATGCTGGGGGAACGCCATCCCCTTTTTATCGGGAAGCAGGAACTATTCTCTC